>ERZ761603.188-NODE-188-length-54902-cov-24.080004_pt1 | contig 54902 bp, 32 predicted proteins | sample MGYA00511879_ERZ761603 | MGnify/ENA primary metagenome ERZ761603 (study PRJEB28899, sample SAMN02850040) | bioreactor sludge metagenome | biome: EBPR Sludge; feature: EBPR Bioreactor; material: flocular biomat | place: Australia: Thorneside Wastwater Treatment...
GGTCGTGGCGAGCCTCGCGCCGCCGGCGACGCTCCTCCCGGCGGCAGCGGTGCCGGCGGTGAAAGCGAGGGTGGCCTCCCACATCCCAGCGAAGGGCGGGTTGTCGCCGGGGCCGAGGCCGTAGGCAGAGAGGTCGGGTACCGCCTGCACCTTGCTCGCCGCGCGCAAGGCCTCGAGGTAGGCCGCGCTGTGGACGCGGTGCAGGTCGTCCTCCAGGCCGGGTCCGGGGTCCATCGGGCGGAGATCGACGATCCTCTCGAGGGTCTTCACCGCCCGCGCGAGCCGCTCTGGCTTGAAGGGGTGGCTCGGCCCGAAAGAGTAGGCCAGCATCCGGGGATGGTAGTAGAAGTGCTCCGGCATCCGGGCAGAGGATACGCCGTGAGGGGGGATTCTTACTCCCCCTCAGGCACGGGCTTCGCCCGGCCAGATCCCCCTCACGGCGTGAGGGGGAACTATTACTCCCCCTCAGGCACGGGCTTCGCCCGGCCAGGTCCCCCTCACGGGGTGAGGGGGGATTATTACTCCCCCTCAGGCACGGGCTTCGCCCGGCCAGGTCCCCCTCACGGGGTGAGGGGGAATCCTCCCGATCACGCGGGAGGACTTCCGGATCGTGCGGGAGGACTTCCCGATCGTGCGGGAGGACTTCCCGATCACGCGGGAGGACTTCCCGATCGCGCGGGAGGACTTCCCGACCGCGCGGGAGAACTTCCCGACCGCGCGGGAGAACTTCCCGATCATCGGGGGGAGGCCGCGCGAGTCAAAGCGCGGGCGGGCCCGCGCACTCCATAGGGGGCTCAGTCGCCGCGCTTGGCCTCCTCCCAGAGGGAGTCCCATTCGGCGGGGGCGAGGGTGGTGAGGTCTTGCCCGGCGGCGCTTTCCATGCGCTGGAAGCGGTCGGTGAAGCGGTCGAGCATTCGGCGGAGGGCCTCTTCGGGCTCGACGCCGGTCCAGCGGGCGAGGTTGACGACCGTGAAGAGCAGATCACCGACCTCGCTCTCTATGCGGGCGGCATCGCCACTCTCCACGGCCTCTCGGAGCTCGGTTTCCTCCTCGCGGAGCTTGTCGAAGACGGCGGCGAGGTCGGGCCACTCGAAGCCGACGCGGGCGGCGCGCTTGCTGATGGCGAACGCGCGGAGGAGGGCGGGCATCGCGCGGGGCACGCCGGCGAGCACGGAGGCCGGGTCGCCGCCCTTCTCTTCTCGCTTGATCCGATCCCAGTTGCGCAGGACCTCCTCGGCGTCCTCGGCGGTGGCGTCGCCGAAGACGTGGGGGTGGCGGCGGATCAGCTTCTCGTTGACGGCTCGGGCAACGTCTTCGATGCCCCATCCGCCGGCCGCCTGCTCGATCTGGGAATGGAGAACGGGCTGGAGGAGGAGGTCGCCGAGTTCTTCCTTGAGGCGCCCCATGTCTCCGGCGTCGATCGCGTCGAGGACTTCGTAGGTTTCTTCGACGAGGTGCTTTTTCAGGGTTTCGTGGGTTTGGGCCCGGTCCCAGGGGCATCCTCCGGGGGCGAGGAGGCGGTCGGTGATTTCGACGAGGCGGTCGAGTTCGGAGGGCATGCATCATTTTGCCCGGGCGCGGACCTGTCAGACTGTAAGGCCGCGATGTCCTCGAAACGCCCCGTCGTCGTGATCGTCGGCCGTCCGAACGTCGGCAAGAGCACGCTCTTCAACCGCATCGTCGGGCGGCGCATCGCAGTGGTCGAGGATAGCCCCGGCATCACGCGGGATCGGCTGTACGCGGAGGCGGAATGGAACGGCCGCCGCTTCACGCTGGTGGACACGGGCGGGATTCTGTTCGGCGACGAAGACCCGCTGGTCGAGCAGATCCGCGTGCAGGCGAACGTGGCCCTGGCGGAGGCCGACGTGGTCTTGTTCATGACGGACTGCGTGGACGGGGTGAATCCGGCGGATATCGACCTGGCGAACCGCCTTCGGGGGATCGAGAAGCCGGTGCTGATTATCGCCAACAAGGCCGACAACCCACAGCGCGCGGTCGCCGCGGGCGAGTTCTACGAGCTGGGGCTGGGCGAGGTGTACGCGGTGTCGGGCCTCCACGGTCGCGGGGTGGCGGACGTGCTCGATATCGTGGTCGCCGACTTCCCCCGTGCCGACGAGGTGGAGCGAACGGAAGAGATCCGTCTGGCGATCGTGGGCCGCCCGAACGTGGGCAAATCTTCCCTTCTCAACGCTTTCACCGGCGAAGAGCGCGTGATCGTCAGCGACATTCCCGGAACCACTCGCGACGCCATCGATACCCTCATCGAATATCGCGGGGAGACCTTCCGGCTCATCGATACCGCCGGCATCCGCCGCCGCGGGAAGATCCAGGGCACGGTCGAGTACTACATGGCTCTGCGCGCGACCACCGCGATCGAGCGGGCGAACTGCGCGCTCGTGGTGATCGATGGCGAGGAAGGCCTGACCGACGGCGACAAGCGCATCGCGAAGGTCTCACACGAAGAGGGGCGCGCCCTGGTGGTGGCGGTGAACAAGTGGGACCTCGTCGAGCCCCCCGACGGCAAGCCGAGAACCCAGTCGCCCGAGAAGAAGGCTTTCGTGAAGCAACTGCGCAACGAGCACCCGGAGATTGCCTATGCCGCGGTTTGCTTCACGAGCGCTAAGGAGAGCGCGGGCCTCGAGCCCGTTCTCGATGCGGTGATCGGCGCCGTGGAGTCGTGGAACTTCCGCATCTCGACCGGCCAGATGAACCGCCTGATCCAGGACGCGATGTTCGAGCGGCCGCACACGAGCAAGGGGAAATCTTTCAAGGTCTACTATGCGACCCAGGTGGCGACGCGCCCTCCCACCTTCGTGCTCTTCTGCAACGATCCCGACCTGCTGCACTTCTCCTACAAGCGCTACTTGGAGAACCGCCTGCGGCGGGAGTTTCCGATGATCGGGACCCCGATTCGCGTCGTGGCTCGTTCGAGCCACGAACGCGATTGAGGGGGCGGCGGGTTACTCCTTTTCTTCGAAGTCGGCGCCGCTGGCCATGTCGGCGAGGCTGACCGATCCGAGCACTCCCAGGTCGTCCTCGTGGATGTGGTCGTCGGCCTCGACGAGCGCGGTGAGCGACTGCTGTGCCCAGGTCGGGGCCGTGCTGTCGACCTCGATTTGCACGTCTCGGTACAGCTTGACGCCCGTTCCAGTGGGAATGAGCCTGCCGATGATGACGTTCTCCTTCAGACCGACAAGATCGTCCTTCTTGCCGCGGACGGCGGCCTCGGTCAGGACGCGTGTGGTCTTTTGGAAGGAAGCGGCGGAGAGGAACGAATCGGTCGCCAAGGATGCCTCGGTGATACCGAGGAGAATCCAACTCGCGGTCGCTTCCTTGGGATCACGCTCGACGTCTTCGCCGGTCGCCGCATCGACGTACCGGATCTTCTTTCCGGCCGCGATGAGTTGGCGCACCTTCTCGTTCTCTCGGACGAGGCGGAAGCGGTCGACGATCTGTCCGGGCAGGAACGGGGTATCGCCGGGCTCCTTGATCTGGCGCTTGCGCAGCATCTGCCGGATGATGACCTCGACGTGCTTGTCGTTGATATCGACACCCTGGGCCTTATAGACCGATTGGAGATTCTGGACGAAGTAGTCGTGCACCGCATCGGCGCCGGCCAGTTCGAGCACCTCGTGCGGATCGCGGGGACCGACGGTGAGCGGGTCCCCCTTGATGACCTTCTGGCCCAATTTGATGGGCAGTTGGCCGGTCGGCGGCACGAGGATGGGATAGAAGATGTTCAGATTCTGAATGTTGTGCTTTCGCAGGACGGCCAGGGTTGGCGCGGTCATCTTCTGGCCGATGAGGCGATCGAGACTGCCGTCGTAGCCGGTGCTCTCGCTGCCGTCTTTGGCTTTGGTCGTTGTGACCTCCCAATCTTGGTGATCGCCGACATAGGCGTTCTTCAGGGTGGCCGTCGTATCGACCTTGGCTTCCACGATGACCCAGCGTCCGTAGGGAGAGTCCTTGATCTCGGCGACGGTGCCGGTGACGGGACAGATAATCGCCTTGCCCCGAGGTTGGCGACGCGCCTCGAAGATCTCTTCGACGCGGACGATTCCGCTAGACTCGCCCGTCCACGTGTAGAAGAAGGTTTTTCGGCTGCGATCCCAAAGCTTCTTCGACTCGGTATCGGCTCTTTCCAGTTTCTTGGCCGCTGCCTTGGTCTGGCGGTCGGTCTTCTTCTTGTCGTCCTGGTTGGTGGTCAGGCGTTCGCGGCTGAAGAGGGCCTTGACAGCGCCCTCCTGACTTTCAAGGACCTTGGTGGGGTCGAACTCCTTCAAGTCGGTCCCGGTTGCCGTGCTGAAGTCCTCGAGGAACTGCTTGATGAACTTACCGGTCTTGTACTGGTTCGTTCGGGCGATCGTGGCCGATCCTGCGACGCCACCGGTGTGGAAGGTCCGCATCGTAAGCTGCGTTCCCGGCTCACCGATCGATTGTGCGCCGATGATTCCGACGGCAACACCGACCTCGACCAACCTCTTGGTCGATAGATCGATGCCATAGCACTTGGAGCAGATTCCCTGTTCGAGTTCGCAAGTGAGCGGGCTGCGAAGGCGGACAGAGAGCCGCCCGTGCTCATCGACGGTGAAACCGAGCGATTCGGCTCGCACGCCGATTTTAGTCCGCTCTTCCTCGGTCTGCGCCGCCTCCAGGTCGGCGGTCAGTTTGGATTCGATCTGCGTGACGCGACTTGCGGCATCCTGCGAAATGAGGGCGTCGAATTCGAGGATGGGCTCCTTGGTGTCAGGGTCCGTAAGGGTCGTGAGCGAGACTCGGCCGAACATGCGCTCGCCGATCTGCTCGATGACTTCGCCCTCGTCGATGATGCGCGAGACGAGCACGCCTTCCGTCGTTTCGCAGTCGTGCTTCCGGATGATCACGTCTTGGGCAACATCCACGAGTCGGCGCGTCAAGTAGCCGGCGTCGGCCGTTCGGAGAGCGGTATCCGCCAGTCCCTTGCGGGCGCCGTGGGTCGTGACGAAGTACTCCAGCATGGTCAGCCCCTTATGGAAGGAGCTCCTGACGGGAAGCTCGTAGATAACTTCGTTGAACTGATTGAACATGAGGCCGCGCATTCCCGAAAGCTGGGAAAGCTGCTTGATCGAACCTCGAGCGCCGGAGACCGTGACGATCGAGAGCGGGTTGAATTGCTCCATGCCGGCGAGGATTTCCTTACCGATTTGATCGTAGGTGTCGGTCCAGAGGTTCACGAGGTGCTGCTGCATCTCGTTAAACGTGAACATGCCGCGCCGGAACTGATCGCTGATGCGCATCGAGCGGGCGTCGGCATCGCCGATAATCTCCTCGCGTCGCTTGGGCGGGTCCATATCCGTTAGGGCGATCGAAAGCCCGTACTTCGTGGCCCATTTGAAGCCCAGTTCCTTAAGGTCGTCCAAGAGCCGGACGGTTCCCTCCGCGCCGACCGCTTTATGGCAGGAGACGATCGTTTCGGCGATGTTCTTCTTGTTCAGTTCGAAGTTCAAGAACTTATCGCTGTGCTTCATGGGATACGGAAGCACGTCGTTGAAGATCAACTGGCCAGGGGTCGCCGTAACGACGATCGTCTCGAATTCCTGATCGAGCGCACGCAGTTCTCTGCTCTCGTTTCCGTCCTCGTCCTCGATCGTTTCGTAGCGATACTCCATTCCCGTCCGCGAGTCCCGATGATCGACTTCGGAATCAGGCCGGAAGATCGGGCGCCGAATTCGCACCTTGACCGGGCCGTTGAGATGGGGCCGAACTTCGACTGCCGGAGCGTCGAGAGCGTAAACGACTTCTTCAGGACCGCTGTATACGTACGGAGCCGGGTACTTCTCCGGGTCTTTCTTATGCTGTTCTTCTTGCTTCTTCAGCTTTTGGGCTGCATCTGTGCCGGTAAAGGTTAGCGCGTATCCTCCCAGGACGATGTCCTGGATCGGAGAAACCGTGGGCCGTCCGTCCGCCGGCGAGAAGAGATTCTGCGTCGAAAGCATCAGAACGCGGGCTTCCGATTGTGCCTGTGTACTAAGGGGGACGTGAACAGCCATCTGGTCGCCGTCAAAGTCGGCGTTGTAGGCGTGGCAAACCAGCGGATGGACCTGGATCGCCTTTCCTTCGACGAGGATCGGCTCGAAGGCTTGGATACCCAATCGGTGGAGAGTTGGCGCGCGGTTAAGCAACACCGGATGCTCCTTAATTACCTCTTCGAGGCCGTCCCACACCGACGGATGCATCCGATCGATCATGCGCTTCGCGGTCTTGATATTCTGTGTGATCTTTCGCTCGACCAACGTCTTCATCACGAAAGGCTTGAACAGCTCAAGCGCCATTTCCTTTGGCAGGCCGCACTGGTGAAGTTTGAGGTGCGGCCCTACGACGATAACCGATCGTCCAGAGTAGTCCACTCGCTTACCGAGCAAATTCTTACGGAACCGGCCTTCCTTACCCTTCAGCATATCACTGAGAGACTTCAAAGGTCGGGCATTCGAGCCGACAACCGGGCGGCTTCGGCGTCCGTTATCGATCAACGCGTCGACAGCTTCCTGCAGGAGACGCTTTTCATGGTTGATGATCGACTCAGGCGCCTGAATCTCCATGATCTTCTTCAATCGGTTGTTGCGATTGATGATTCGGCGATAGAGATCGTTGAGATCGGAAGTGGCAAAACGCCCGCCATCCAGCTGAACCATGGGCCGAAGCTCGGGGCTAATAACCGGAATCACATCGAGGATCATCCATTCCGGTTTGCTGTTAGACAGAATGAGCGACTCGACCAGGTCGAGTCGCTTGATGGCGCGCGCTCGCTTCTGGCTCGTCGTCTGTACGATTTCCTTTCGAAGGCCCACTGCCATCGTCTTCAGGTCCACATGACGGAGCAGTTCTTTAACGGCTTCGGCGCCGATGTTGGCCCGAACCAGATCGTCGAGGTCCATCTTCATCCGGTTTCCGACGGCATAGAGCATCTTGCTCACCGCGCGCCACTTGTCCTCGTCGATCAGCTGATTCGGTTCCAGTTTGCCGAGAAGATCGACGGCGACATCGAGGTCCTTCAAACGGTCGTCGGCATCGCGGTATTCGGCACGAATACGGTCGAAGTTCGACTTCATCCGCTCACGAACGAATCCGTCGTCGGAGTACTCCTCGGGATTGTTCTTCATCTCCGTGGTAAGGCGCTCGAGGCTCTCCAGTTCGAGATCACGGAGTTCCTTTTGGATGCTGTGCTTTTCCTCTTCGACCATGAGCCGGATTTTGGGAAGCAGCTCTTGAATCTTCTCGGCCTGCAACTCGATAATGATAAAGCTCGCGAAGTAGATAACCTTTTCGAGTTGGCGTGGTGAGATATCGAGGATCAATGCAAGGGGCGATGGTACGCCCTTGAGGTACCAGATATGGCATACCGGCGCGGCAAGCTCGACGATGCCCATCCGCTCACGTCGTACCTTGCTGCGGGTCACCTCGACGCCGCAGCGCTCGCAGATGATGCCCTTGTACTTGATCTTCTTATACCGGCCGCACGAGCACTCCCAATCCTTGACTGGACCGAAGATGCGCTCGCAGAACAGCCCATCACGCTCAGGCTTGAACGTGCGGTAGTTGATCGTCTCCGGCTTACGGACTTCGTAGTGAATGTTCTGGCCGTTGGAATCCTTGCGCAAGGCCCAGCTGCGGATATCGTCCGGGCTCGCGATACCGATGCGAATTTTGTCGAAGAGGCTAACGTCTGCCATAGTTCGTTTCTTGTTTCGAGGCGGGTCGTGGACCCGGGGCTGGTTCGAGTCGAGCCGCGCTCGGCGCGGCTCGATTCGTAAGGTGTGGTTTAATTGAAGAACCCGACCGACTTGGCGAGGCGGATGTCGTCTCCGCCAGTCAATTCGTCCAGATCCTTCAGAGCGATTTCCTTGTTGCTGGCATCCTCGACAGCGACTTTGAGACAAAGCGATCGAAGCTCGTTCACGAGAATCTTGAACGACTCCGGAATACCAGGTTCGGCCAGGGTCTCACCCTTCACGATGCTCTCGTAGGCCTTGACACGTCCCATTACGTCGTCGGACTTAATGGTCAACAATTCCTGCAGCGTATACGCAGCGCCATAAGCCTCGAGCGCCCACACCTCCATCTCGCCGAAGCGCTGGCCGCCGAACTGGGCCTTTCCTCCGAGCGGCTGTTGAGTCACCAGCGAGTACGGTCCGATCGAACGGGCGTGGATCTTCTCATCGGCGAGGTGTTCCAGCTTCAGGATGTAGATAACGCCCACCGTAATCGGGTTGGGAACACGGTCACCGGTTAGCCCGTCCCGGATGATCGATTTACACGAGTGTGGATCGATCCCCGCTCGAGTGAAGACATTGTTCTTGATGCGCTCCAAGATCGACTGATAAACCGAATCCTTCGCCTTATGGGGCTTGCCATCGGTCGATTCGAGATCTTCGGGTTCGAACGATTCGGCATCGATTTCCAGCAGTTCTTCGATCTTCTTGACCGGCTCCGCCGCCACGATCCGCGAGACACGTTCGAGATGGTCCTTGTCGAGCTCGCGAAGGCGAGCTTCGATCTTCTCCAGCATGCTCTCGACTGTCTCGGCCGTACCGAAGGCGACTCGGAGCATCAGCTCGGAGTTAACGTACGCCAGCAATGCTTTCGTACGCATAGAGTAGGCCATCCGTTCGACTTCCGCGAGAATTTCGTCCTCGGTCGCTCCCTCGAAGGCCGGACACACGTATCGAACACCGAGGTGTTGGCCAGCGTAGCCCAGGTGAGTTTCCAGGATCTGGCCGATGTTCATTCGGCTCGGAACACCCAGGGGATTGAGAACGACGTCGACCGGCGTGCCGTCCTCGAGGAACGGCATGTCCTCGACGGGCAGGATCCGGGAAATAACACCCTTGTTGCCGTGCCGCCCGGCCATCTTGTCTCCGACCATCAGCTTACGCTTTTGGGCGATGTAGACCTGAACGGTCATATTCGTTCCGGCGGGCAGTTCATCGGCGGGTAGCTGGTGCAGCGCCGCTTCACAGCGATCGCAGGTGAGGCGCTCGCGCTTCTTGGACTCGAAATAAACGGCTTCGCAACCGTAGCACTGATACTTGAAGCGGCTGAACTTCTTGACGTCGATCACGGTGCCTTTTTCGCCATGGGGGAGGCGGAGGGAGACGTCTCGCGTTTCCTCCGCCTTCTTGCCAAAGATGGCGATGATCAGCCGCTCCTCGGCCGTCATTTCGGTTTGACCCTTCGGAGCGACCTTGCCGACGAGGATGTCGTCGGGCCGGACCTCTGCACCGACTCGGATGATGCCGTTTTCGTCGAGGTCCTTGAGGGCTTCCTCGCCGACGTTCGGAATGTCGCGGGTGATCTCTTCGGGCCCCAGCTTCGTATCCACGGCTTCCGTTTCGTGTCGTTCGATATGGATCGACGTGTAGACGTCGTCCTTCACGAGCCTTTCCGAGATGAGGATCGCGTCTTCGTAGTTGTAGCCGCCCCACGGCATAAAGGCCACGAGCACGTTCTGCCCCAGAGCCAAGCGACCGTCATCGCAGGTTGCGCCGTCGGCGAGAACTTCGCCGGTCAAGACTCGGTCGCCGGGATCGACGACGGGTCGCTGCGTGAAGCAAGTCGACTTGTTACTCTGCACGGCATGGGCGAGCGGGTACACGTCCTCCTCGCCGCCGTCCGACTTGATTCGGATTTCCGTGCAGGTCACTGATTCGACGTTGCCCGAACGCCTGGCGATCACGGCGGCGCCGGAATCGACGGCCGCGATTCGCTCGTAGCCGGTACCGACAATTGGCGCGTCGCTACGAAGGCACGGAACGGCCTGCCGCTGCATGTTCGCGCCCATCAGTGCGCGGTTCGCGTCATCGTTTTCGAGGAAAGGAATGAGAGCGGTGGCCACCGAGATGATCTGAACCGGCGAAACGTCCACCAGGTCCACCATCTCGCGAGGGACGATCGGATACGAGGCGCCGGCGAATTGCTTGTCGCCACCGGGGCATCGAACCTGAACGCGCTCGCTCACGATCAAACCGGTTTCGTCGGTAATGATGTCGGCGGGAGCGATTCGGTAGGTGAAGTCTTCCTGCGCCGTGAGGTAGACGATCTCCTCGGTAACCCGGGCGTCGACCACGCGACGGTACGGGGTCATGATGAACCCGAATTCGTCGACCCGCGCATGGGTAGTCAGCTGGCTGATTAAGCCGATGTTGGGCCCTTCAGGGGTCTCGATCGGGCAGATACGGCCGTAGTGCGATCGGTGAACGTCGCGAACCTCAAGCTTGGCGCTCGTCCTCTGCAAGCCACCCGGGCCGAGGCTGGAGAGCCTCCGCTTGTTGGTCAGCTCGCTCAGGGGATTCGTCTGGTCCATGAACGTGCTGAGCTGGTTGCTGCTGAAGAAGCTCTTGATCGAGGCGCTGACCGGCTTGACCGAGAGGATGATGCCCGGCAGGAGGTTCTCTTGGTCCGCGCTCGTCATTCGTTCGCGTGCGACCTTTTCCATTCGCACGAATCCGAGTCGAAGCTGGCTTTGCAGCAGCTCACCTACCGAGCGAACACGCTTGTTACGAAGATCGTCGATGTCGTCTCGCTCGGCGTCCTTGCTCAGGTAGGGGGTCATCGACCGGAGCACGCCGGCGAGGTCGTCGCTGGTCAGGTTCCGGACGTTGGCCGGGATCGGCTGGCCCATTCGGGTGTTGAGGAATCGGCGGCCGACCTTGCCTAGGTCGTACCGCTTGATATCGAAGAACTGATTGAACAGCAACTGCTTGGCAGCGTCCTCCGTTGCGGCCTCGCCAGGGCGAAGACGCTTGAAGATGTCGAGGATCGCCTCGCGCATGTTCGTCGTCTTGTCGCTTTCGAGAGTGGCATCGGCCAGGGCTTCGACCTCGAGGATGTCCAGCGACTCGAGGTTCATCGACTCGATCTTCTTGGCCGTCTCTCGGTCGATCTTCTCGAGCCGGTGGATGATGACGTGCTTGCCCTCGTGGAGGTCCGCGACGAGGCGTCGCCCCGTCAAGTTGTCCGCGGTCAACAGCGTCGGTTTGCGATTTCGCTCGTCGGTCGTGAGCTCTTTCTCGGGCTTTTGCAGCATCACGAGGTCGGCTTCGCTCGGGCGTGCGAGGGTGTACTCCGTTCCGAACGCCCAGAGCATCTCCTCATTGGTCCCTAGCGCCGACTCGACAGCGACTTCGGTAGCCTGCTGCTTTGCCGGGACGGATTCGAGGACCTTGCGCGTGATAATCGTGCCCTTTTCGACGAGCACTTCGCCGGTTTTGGGATCGGCCAGGGGCTCGACCAGCTTGCGATGAAGCGCGTCCTTGAACGGCATCCGGTACTGAATGCGCCCGCGCAGGTTCTCCGGATTGCTCGAATCGAAGAAGCAGTGCAGCGCCTTGATGAGCTGCGTGATGGGCAGCTTCTTCGTCTGGCTGACCTGCGTGTTGACGATGAAGTTCGAGTCGGACTCGACCTCGAGCCAAGGCCCCTCGGACGGAATGATCCGCGCCGAGACCACGACCTGCATCGAAGAGTCGACGCCTTCCTCGAAATAGAGCCCAGGCGAACGCGACAGCTGCGAGACGATGACTCGCTCGCGGCCATTGATGATGAAGGTGCCCTTGTCGGTCATCAAGGGCAAGTCGCCCAGATAGACCTCGGACTCGATCTCCTCCCGATCTTTGCCGCCGAACCGCACGGTGGCCTTGATCGGAGCCTCGAACGTCATGTCGCGCTCCCGGCACTCCTGGATGGAGTACTTGGGGTCGCCCAGGTTAAAACCGACGAATTCTATAAAATTCGTCTGTGTGAAGTCCCAAATAGGGGAAAATGTTCGGAATAGTTCAGGTAAGCCTTCTTCTAAGAACCATTTGTATGAGTTGAGCTGCAACTCAATGAGATTCGGCACCTCGAGGAATCGCCCGATTCGCTTCGAGGTGGGCTGAATAACTCTCATCCACGCCTCCGGAGATAATTCGCGAACTTTTAAGTTACCCGATGGGGCGTCGAAAGTTCAAGTGGCCGGCCAGGTTTTCGGTACTCCGCCACGAATTCACTTCATGTTCCGCGGGTCAGGTACAAGGCGGACATGGCCGACGACGCAGACGCGCTCGAAGAAGCCTGCCGGAGGATCATCGCGTACGGGCATGGCGACCCGCGTGAATGGATGGCTGGGCTGGAGCTTGCCACGCCGAGTCGGTCGTTCGCCAATTTGGGACGGCTGATCGAGACCTCTGCCAATCCCGACACCCGAATTCGTCTGCTCAGCAGCCATCCCCCGCTCGCCCAGAAACTCCTTATTCTTTTGGGCGCAGGAAGGCGGCTGCCCGACGCTCTCTTGCAGAATCCCGAGCTTGCCGACTGGATCGTCGACCCCGAGCGACCGGCCCACCCGCCTGAATCCGAACTGATCGAAGCCGAGGCGCGACGCCAGGTCGCTGCGGCGCACTCGTACTCCCATCGCCTCGACCGACTCCGCTACGTCAAGCAGAAATGGAACCTCGCAATCGCCCTGGCCGATCTGGAGCGAGCGTGGAACCCGCAGGAGGTCTGGAGCGCGCTTTCGGATCTTGCCTCCGCGCTCCTTCGTGTCGTCCGTGACGTCGCATGGCAGCACTATCGCGACGACCGCTCTCTCGGCGAGGTGGAGTGTCCAATCGTACCGATCGCCATGGGCAAGCTGGGCGGTGACGAACTCAACTACAGTTCGGACGTCGACTTGCTCTTCGTGCTCGACGACGAAGCAGACGAAGCGCTGGAAAAGCACGCGTTGCGCTACTGCGAGTCGCTTCGAAAGGCGATCGACGAGCCCATGGGTCGCGGATCGCTCTTCCGGGTCGATCTGCGTCTCCGTCCCTACGGGGGAGCCGGGCCGATCGCCAGCCGCTGGCGAGCACTCGAAACCTACTACCGACTCTACAGCGAGCCTTGGGAGCAACTGGCACTGATCCGCTCGAAGCCGCTCGATCCTGGTACCGAAGAGCGCTGGAGGAGGCTTCGCGAGGAGATCTGCTTTCGCCCATCCCGCGGAGAGTGGTTCTTCGAGGAGATCGTCGCCATGCGTGAGCGAACCGAGTCGTTCAGTGAGCCCGAGGACCTCAAACGAGGCCCCGGCGGCATCCGCGACGTCGAGATGCTCGTCCAAGCCCTTCAGGCGCTCGGGGGTAATACCCACGCCTGCCTCAGGGGCAGAAGTACCCTCCAGGTCCTTCATGAACTCTTAGCCCTCGGCATGCTCTCTGATGACGACGCGGCGGCCCTCGAAGGAGGCTACGTGCTCCTGCGCCAAGTCGAGCATCGCAGTCAGATCCTGGACGACCGTCAGACTCACCGACTGCCCTCGGACGAGGCGGATCGCCGGTACGTGGCGCAAACCCTCGGTTTTGCGACGACGGATGAACTCGTTGCCGCACTCGACGGCCACCGCAGGACCATTCGCGCGATCTACGAACGGCTCTTCCCGGCGTCCGCGGGGCGGACCTCTCGTTCTCTGGATGGGTTCGACGTCTGGCTGCGACGCTCGCCGTCTCCAGAAAGCCTTCGCGAGCTTATCGCGGCCGGCGGACCTGGTTGCGAACGCCTCGCCCGACTCGCAGAGGAGGCGCCCGTTCTCGTCGATCGCGTGGCTGGTGATGCGGCGCTGACCGAACTTATTCTCACCGGGGAGATCGAGGAAGCCGTCGATGTCGCAGAGCGGTTTCGCCAAGCCGGCGATCTCGGAAGGGCCGCCGGAGCGCTCTTCGCGATTTGGGCGACCCAACGGGTCCTGTCCGGACGAGCCGCGTTCGATCTATCCGAAGTGTTCGACAGCCAAATCGCGGAGACCTGTCGTCGCGCGGAGATCGACCTCGATATCGTCGCCATGGGCTCTTACGCGGGCCGATCGCTCGGCTACGCCTCGGATGCGGACGTGATCCTTCTTGCGCCGCCCGGCAGCGTCCATTCCGAGGCCGAAACGGCGGCAGAGCGGTTGCTCGCCGAAGTCGAGACCCAGCATCGGGCAGGCTCGCCACTGGTCCTCGACCTGCGCCTGAGACCTGAGGGGCGCAAGGGCTCCTTGGTCATCCCCGAAGGCGGACTGCAAGCCTACTCGCGTTCTGCGATGGAGTGGTGGGAGCGTTTCGCGCTTGGCCGGGCACGACTCGTCATCGGCAATCCGCGCGCGCTTGCCGCTGTCGAGGAAGCCGCATACGATCTGCCCCTCGACAGCGCTGCTCTTACTGAATTGCTCGCCATGAAGGAGCGCATCGAATCTGAGCGTGTCTCGCCAGGCGAGGGCGCCGGGAGCATCAAGCTTGGACCCGGAGGGATGGCCGACCTGGAGTGGGCCATCCAACTTCTGGTCGCGCGGCACCTGCAACAAGAGCCTCCACGCGAGCCGGAACTCTTTGCAAGAATCGCCATCCTCACCCAAAAAGGCTTCATCGATCCCATCCTCGCTCGCCGCTTGCGGGCCGCATGGGAGGAACTCGATCGCCGCAGATTCTTCCAAGCGGTCGCTCTGGGAGGGGCAGGGGTTTCGCCGGGCCAGAATGGTCCGCCGGACGCGGAATCCATCTCCGACCTTATCCGCGGGTTCTACGAAGACACCGTCGCCAGTCTGTCCGCTTAGGCCGGCATCCCGCATAATTGCTTCGCCATGCCGCGCGCCCTCCTCTCCGTCACCGACAAGACCGGCCTCGTCGATTTAGCCAGGGGCCTTGCGGCGCGGGATTACGAGATCGTGGCCACCGGGGGAACCGCGAGGATGCTCCAAGAAGCCGGATTGACCATCACCGAAGTCGCCGCTGTCACCGAGTTCCCCGAGATGCTCGGCGGGCGCGTGAAGACGCTCCACCCGCGAATCCACGCCGGCCTCCTCGCCGATCGCTCGGACCCCGACCACGCGCGTCAGCTCGAAGAAGCCCGCATCGCACCTTTCGACGTCCTCTGCGTCAATCTCTATGCCTTCGAGGCCACCGCCCGCCGTGGCGCCGAGTTCCCCGAGATCGTCGAGTCCATCGATATCGGAGGCCCCGCCATGATCCGCGCCGCGGCGAAGAACTCCGGGAACGTCTTTGTTGTCGTCGATCCCGGCGACTACGATTTTCTACTTCAGACGCTCGATGCCGCCCCCGAGGCCGCCCAGGAAGCGAGATTGCGGCTCATGGCGAAGGCATTTCGCCATACGGCGGTCTACGACGCGACCATCTCCCGGGTCCTTGCCGAACGCACCGGCGAGCCCCTCGCCGAAGCGATCGCTTGGGGAGGACGCCGAACGCTCTCCCTGCGCTACGGGGAGAACCCACACCAGGCTGCCGCCCTCTACCTCGACCCATTGGCCGAGGCGGGGGTCGGGGCGGCAACCCAGATTTGGGGCAAGGAGCTCGGCTACAACAACCTCCTCGACGCCGACGCCGCCTGGGAACTCGTCCTCGATCTCCCGCCCGATGCATGCGCCATCGTCAAGCACGGCAATCCTTGCGGAGCAGCAATTGGCAACACCCCAGCGGATAGCTACCGCCTGGCCAAAGCCGCTGATCCCGTTTCGGCCTTCGGGGGCATCGCCGCGTTCCATGGAGCGGTGGACGGCCCGACCGCCGAGGCAATGGCCGAGAAGGGCAACTTTCTCGAAGTCGTCGTCGCCGAGCGCTTCGACGAGGACGCCCGCGAGGTTTTCCAGAGCAGGACCGGCTGGGGACAGGACGTCCGCCTCCTCGAAGCGAGGAAAGCCGTGCCCGGTCCGGATGTCACCTACCGCTCGATTCGCGGGGGCATGCTTGTCCAAACCCGCGACACTGATCAGATCCTCGAATGGATCGTGGCCGGTGCAAGAGCCCCCACCGAGACCGAGATGCGCGCCCTCCGGTTCCAATGGGCCATCGTCCGCCACGTCAAGTCGAACGCCATCGTCGTTGGCGACGCATTCCGGATGCTGGGGGTCGGCGCGGGCCAGATGAACCGTGTCCAGTCCGTCCGTCTTGCCCTCGACCAGGCGGGCGAAGGAGCCCGAGGCGCGGTTCTCGCCAGCGACGCGTTCTTCCCGTTCCCCGATTCCGTCGAGGTGGCCGCAGAAGCCGGGATCGCCGCAATCGTCCAGCCGGGCGGGAGCAAGAAGGATGCCGAGGTCGTCGAGGTGGCCGACCGTCTAGGCGTCGCGATGGTCTTCACCGGAACCCGTCACTTCCGACACTAGCCTCGCGATACAATTGGGCGGATGCGTTATTGGCTGATGAAGTCCGAACCCGAAACCTACGGCATCGATGACCTCGAGCGCGAGCGCGTGAACATGTGGGAAGGCTGCCGAAACTACACCGTCCGCAACTTCATCCGAGACGACATGAAGCCCGGCGACCTCGCCTTCTTCTACCACTCGAACGCCGACCCGAGCGGCATCGTCGGCATCATGCGGATCATTAGCGATGCCTATCCCGATCCCACGCAGTTCGACTCTAAGAGCCACTACTACGACCCCAAGAGCCCTGTGGAGAGCCCGCGCTGGCTGGTGCGCGACGTTGAGTTCGTCGAGAAGTTCCCCCGAACAATTTCGCTCGCCGAGCTGCGCGAGACGCCTGGCCTCGAGGACATGCTCGTGATTCGCAAAGGCCAACGGCTCAGTGTCATGCCGGTGGAGCCCGACGAGTGGGAGATCGTCCTCGCGTTGGCGAGCCCGAGGATCCCCCTCGCTGGGCGAGGGGGACCTGGCCGGGCGCAGCCCGTGCCTGAGGGGGAGTAATACTCCAGTCCCCAAGTAAGATAGTTCTATGGCGCGATGGCGATCCTAGCAGGGGCGGGAGGGCCTGCGAACCAACGCCTCGCGCGACCTTCGCAAGGCGCTCTCCGCCAGCGAACGGGTGCTGTGGCAGGAACTCAGGGGCGACAAGGCCGGGGCGAGGGTTCGCCGCCAACATCCGCTCGGCCCCTACGTCATCGACTTCTACGTCCCCAGCGCACGCCTTGCCATCGAGGTCCACGGCGAACAGCACGATCCCGCAGTTGACCGCAAACGGGATGTCTACCTGCGGCGTCAAGGAATCCAGACTCTCCGCATCCCTAGCCTCGATCTCTTCGACGACGTCCGGCGTGGCGAGTGGCTCCAGGTCATCGAGCGTACGATTCACGAACGCGGTTCGTGAGGTGGAACTAGCAGGCGAGGTTTCTTTATTACTCCCCCTCTTCGCGCGCTTCGCGGCGAAGGTCCCCCTCGTCGAGACGAGGGGGAGCCCGAGAATCCCCCTCGCTGCGCGAGGGGGATCTGGCCGGGCGCAGCCCGTGCCTGAGGGGGAGTCATGAAAGCCTTTGACTATTACTCCCCCTCTTCGCGCGCTTCGCGGCGAAGATCCCCCTCGTCGAGACGAGGGGGAGCCGAGAATCCCCCTCGCTGCGCGAGGGGGAACTGGCCGGGCGAAGCCCCAGCCGGCCCGGGAGTGGTTTGCGGGGTGCCGTCACTCTCCATCCCCAACCCCTTCCTCTCGCAAGGCGAAAGGAAGGGCTCGTTATCTCCCCCTTCATCGCGCGGCATGATGTCCCGCGCGATATTCCCTCACGGCCAAAAGAGCTCGTCGATATTTTCGGCCATCCCCGCTTCCCAAATCGGCTTCCAGGCCGTGCCGAGCAGCGCTTGGGCTTGGGCGAGCGCCTCTTCGACTCGAGAGGCGTCGGCCGGAGCCGGGGGAGAGCCGATTTCCTCTCTAAGGCGAGCGGCGCGGGCGAAGAGCAAGACGGCCCGCTCGGAGTCGCCGGCTCGAGAGGCCACTACGCCCAGCCCTTCCAGCGCGAGCGCGACTCCACTTCGATTGCCGATCTTCCGCCTGATCTCCAGGCTGCCCTTCAAATGCTCGTTTGCTTCTTGCAGTCGCCCGGAGTCCGCCGCTAGGTTGCCCAGATTCGCCAGCGCCGCCGCGATGCCCCATTTGTCTCCCACCTCCCGGTGAATATCGAGGCTTTCGTGTAGCAGCTCTTCGGCTCGCTGTAGCTCGCCGCGGCTGAGCGCGACCATACCGAGGTTGCTGAGGCAGCTCGCTTGGGCCCGACGATCTCCCGCCCGTCGGGCGAGCTCGAGGCTCTGCGAGTAGTGCTGGCCGGCCGACTCCAGATCCCCCTGCTGCCGCGCCACGATGCCGAGGGAATTGAGCGCTCGCGCCACGCCCAGCCAATCGCCTATCGCCTCCCGCACTTCGAGGCTTTCTTTCAAGACCTGCTCGGCCTTCTGGTACTCGCGGAGGTCGGTATAGACGATGCCGAGCCAGTTCAGGGCCGCACCGATCCCGAAGCGATCGTCGAGAACTCGCCAGATCGCGAGGGCGCCGCGAAAGTACGCACGCGCGAGCGCATACTCGCCTTCTTCGAAGCCGACCGACCCGAGCGAGGTCAGGCACAGCGCGATCCCGTGCATGTTCGGGCGCCTTCGGAAGAGCCGATGCGCCAACTCCGAGCGAGCCCGTGCAGTGGAGTAATCGCCCTGCAGATAGGCCAGCCGGGCCGCTCCATGAAGGGCCGATGCGAGGACTTCGCCATCGAGTCCTTCGATCGGCAGCGCAAGCACCTTTTCCGCCCACTCCCGTCCCTCGGCGACGAGCCCACGCTGGTGCCAATATCTCCACAGGGCAGCGACGAACCGCAAGCCGATCTCAGGCTGAAGCTGCTGGATCGCGTACGTGAGGGCCGACCGGAGGTTGCCGCGCTCGGCATCCAGTCGCTCTTGCCAAGATTCGAATTCCGGCTTCGTCAAGAACGGCTCGGCTTCCTCGGCCAGCGCGAGGTAGTGGTGCAAGTGCCGCTCGTCGAGGACGCTCTGTCGTTCGCAGACCTCCAAGGCAAAAGTCCTCAGAGTTTCGAGCATCGAAAACCGGATGCTGCCGAACGAATCCTCCTCCCCGCCGATCATCGAGAATTCGACCAACTCGGCGAGATAGTCCAGCGCGAGTGGCTCTTCCAGGACCTCCTCAGCCGCTTCGAGGGTCCAGCCTCCGTGAAAGACCGACAGGCCGGCGAAGAACCTCTGCAGCGACGGGTGGAGGAGGCAGTAGCTCCACTCGATGGCATTTCGCATCGTGTGGTGCCGCGCGGCCGAGTCACGCTCCCTCCCGACGAACACGTCGAGCCGCGACGGCAGGCGCTCCAGCATCTGGGCCGGGCCGAGAACCTGCGCTCGCGAGGCTGCCAATTCGATCGCCAAGGGAATGCCATCGAGCGCGCGGCACAGTTCTGCGACCGCCGACGAGTTGGACGGGGTCAGCTGAAAGTCCGGGCGGACGGCCCTTGCACGATCGACGAAGAGCGCGACGCAAGCGTTGCCTTCGACGTCACTCGCTTCCGCGCCCGGATCGGGAACCTGCAGGGGCCCGACCCGGATCTCGATCTCGCCTTCGATGCCGAGCCTTCGCCTCGAACTGGCCAGGATCCTCGCGCCAGAGAGGTCGATCAGTGCTCGGATGCTCCGGGTCGTCGCCCCATCCTCGAGCAATTGCTCGAGATTATCGAGCACGAGCAGCGCTGGCTCCGATCCGATCGCTTCGGCGAGGCTCTCCGGCGACGGCTTCTGAGCGCTCGCGAACCCGATGGCTGCGGCGATACCGGCCAGCAGCTCGTCGCTCGTCCTTGCATCGGCGAGCGGGACGAACCACAGGCGATCGCCGTAGGCCGGCTGAAGGCGCTGTACAGCCTCGATGCTCAGCCTCGTCTTGCCTGCCCCACCCGGTCCGGTGGAGGTCGCGACGCGCCTTCCCGACTCTGGGGCGAGGTTCTCGGCGAGCCGGGCAACCTCCTCTTCACGCCCGAAGAACGCATTGTGGAACTGCGGAATCCGGATCCTCAAGGCCGGCGGCTCGACCCGCGGCACAGATTCCGGCGGCCCTTCGTCGATGACTGCTGGGCCGGGGTCAGGCTTTACCCGTTCGAGCAGATCCTTCAAGCCGGAGGTCGGCCGCAACCCGAGCGCGCGAAGATTGCGAGTTAGTTCGGCGACGACGACTTTTGCCTCATCCCGTCGCCCTTGCGCGATCAGTGCCTGCACGGCGATCTCTGCGGTCGCCTCGCAGGCAGGGTCGGCGGACAGCCAACGCTTTGCAACGATCGCCGCCCGACCGAATTCTTCCTCCCCTAGCAAGCGACGGGCCGAGCGCACCGCGAAAGCTTCGAATCGGTTGCGCAGGGAGTCGCGCTCGGTCTTTATCCAGGCTTCGCCCAGTCCGGCGGCGAAAGGCCCGCCGATCAGTTCAAGGGCCGCCTCATAGTCCCCGATTCTCTCCAAGCGGACGACTTCGCTGAGGTCGACCCAGACTCCCTGATCGAGTGAGACCGCCGTGCGATCAGCCACGAGAACGCTCCCTGCAGAGGTCTCGGGCGGCTCGAGCTGATGACGGAGTGACGAAATCGCCTGGCTTAGGCTGTTTCTGCCTTGCGCGAACTCGGCATCGGGCCAAAGCAGCCCGATGAGGTCCTCGCGCGGAACCGGCCTGCCCGTATGAAGGGCCAAAAAGGCCAGCAGGGCGGCCGTCTTTTGCGTGCGGAAGCGTGTCTCGAGTCGGCCATCACGCTCGATCCGGACGGCTCCGAGCACATAGACTCGACAAGGTCCCGTCATCGAAGCCTCAGTTTACGACGCGGGTACCCTGCCAAAGTTCGCCGCCCGCCGACCATGCTCAGCATTCTGATCGTTAACTGGAATACCCGCGATCTGCTCGGCGCATGTCTTGCCTCTATCCGCCGATTTCCCCCTTCCGATCCCTACGAAGTCATCGTGGTGGACAATGCCTCATCCGACGGCAGCGCGGCGCTGGTGGCCGAACAGTATCCGACCGTACGGCTCCTCGAGCCGGGTACTAATCTTGGATATGCCGCGGGAAACAACCTGGCCTTTGCGCACGCCGAAGGCGAGTTCCTCTTGACGCTGAATCCGGACACGGAGTTTGTCGACGAATCGCTTCAGCGCGCAGTAGCGTTCATGGAGGGACATCCCGATATCGGAGTGCTTGGCGCGCGTCTCGTCGATCCCGGTCCCGAAGGGAGAACGCAGCCCAGTGTCCGGGGCTTCCCGTCGCTGGTGGGAATCTTCGGCGACGCGACGGGACTCGGACGACTCTTCCCCCGCGCGGCCCTGGGCTCCTACCGTCTTCGCGCCTTCGATTACGAACGCGGAGGTCCGGCCCCGCAGCCGATGGGCACGTTTCTGCTCTTTCGCCGATCGGCGATCGAAGCCGCCGGAGTCTCGCCAAAGGCGCCTTTCGACGAATCGTTCCCGATCTTCTTCAACGAGGTCGATCTGCTGCGGCAGATGGCCGACGCCGGCTTCCCCGCTTGGTATGAGCCATCGGTCGGAATCGTCCATCATGGGGGAGCGAGCACGCGGCAGATACGACCGTCGATGATCTGGGAGTCGCATCGAAGCCTGCTCCGCTACCTACGGAAGCACAGTTCGGGAGCTGGTCGAGCCGTGGTCCTTCCAATCGTCGCTGCGCTCGTGTGGCTGGCCGCGCTCGTTCGTGCAAGGGGGTGGAGTCCTGGATTTCGACCTTAGCGTCACGATCTGCTCGTGGAACACCGCGGGCGACCTGCGAGCCTGCCTCGAAAGCCTGCGATCGGTGGCGGACGAGGCGCGGTTCGAAGTCATCGTGGTAGACAACGCGTCGAGCGATGGCTCGCCGGATATGGTGGAGAAGGAGTTTCCCGAAGTCCGGCTCCTGGCTCAGCGGTCGAATCTCGGCTTTACCGGCGGCCACAACCTCGCCTTCCGGGAGCGCCAAGGCAAGCATGCGTTGCCGTTGAATTCCGATACCGTGGTGCATCCCGGCGCTATAGCCGGCCTCCTCGACTACCTGACCCAGAACCCCGAGGTCGGCATCTTGGGTCCCAAGCTGCTGAACCCCGATGGCTCACTTCAGTTTAGCTGTCGCCGCTTCCCTAACCCGGTCGCCGCACTCTTTCGCAATACACCGCTCGGGCGACTCTTTCCGAACAACCGCTTTAGCCGCGAGTACCTCATGCAGGACTGGGATCATGCCTCGCCACGGGAAGTCGACTGGGTCTCTGGAGCGGCCTTGCTCGTTCGCGGAGAGTTGCTCGACCGACTCGGCGGCTTCGACGAAGGCTACTTCATGTACTGCGAGGACGTGGACCTCTGCAAGCGCGCCTGGCAGGCCGGCGCGAAGGTCGTGTATCTTCCAAGCGCGGTGATCACTCACGCGATCGGACGCAGCACCGACCAAGCCGCCAACCGCATGATCGTGCGGTTCCATCGCTCGATGCTCCGCTTCTATCGGCTCCACGGCCTCCCTGAGGTGTTCGTGCTGCTGCGTCCGGGCGCTTATCTCTTGGCCGCGCTCGCGCTTGCCTGCCGGGCAAGCATCTTCGTCACCAAGAACTACGTCGACGTTCTGCGCCGCTGGGTGAAGAGACGATGAGGAGCCTGCCTTATCCCTTCTGGCTTGTCGTCGTGAGCCTGGCGCTCGCAATCGTCGCCGGAGGCCGACTCTCGACCGGACAAGCGGTCGTCGAACCCGGCATCGCAGCGATGATCGGCGTGATCTGGACCGGCGACGGGGCGCCGGTTCTGGCCCATGCCGTCGCCGGCGCGCTCGCTTGTCTCGCCCTGGGCCTCACGCTTTGGAATCGGCGAGTCGTCCAAACGCCGAGTCTCCGCTTCTGGATCGCCATCGCTGCCTTCTTCGGCCTGCTCACGGTCTCGGTCCTCGTTTCACGCTTCAAATCGGCCAGCGTGCAGAGCCTCACAGAATGGGCGTCGTACGGCATCGTTCTCACGGCGGTAATCGCGACATCCGGGCGTCGGCTCGGCCCAGAAATCCTTCTCTGGACCGTGTCGGGCGCCTGCGGGTTTCTCGCGGCTCGAGGCATCCTGGAGTATGCCACCCAGCCCGATCCGACTTGGCGCATCTTCGGCGGGTGGGTGAATCCGAACGCGCTGGCGGGCATGCTCCTGCTCGGCTTCTTCCCTGCCCTGGGACTCATGCTGATCCGCGATCGTGTGCCGCGCCTGGCGGCAGGTGGGCTCGCGGTGCTCATCGGCCTCGCTCTCGCCCTCACTCAATCCAAGGGAGGGTTCCTTGCCGCGGGCACGGGTCTGGTGGCGCTGGCCCTCCTGGTAGTGCTTTGGGGATCATGGAAGCGGGCGGCTGTGCTCGCAATGCCCCTCGCCGTGATCGCCCTTCTGGTCTTCGGCCTCAGCGTCCGCAACCGCACGGCCGAGGGCGGGTCGGCTCTCTCACGGGTTACCGAAGCCGCGGCCACCTCGGAGCAGTCCGCCGGATTCCGACTTCTGCTCTGGAAATCGGCCGGCAGACTTATGCGTACCGATCCTGCCGGAGTCGGCCTCGGGGCGTTCCGGTTCGAGTCGGCGCGTCCGGGCTTGGTGCCGCCGACCGTGCTGGCCCACCAGTCCTTCCTTCAAATCGGAGCGGAGGCGGGTGCCCTCGCCCTCATCCTGTTCGCTGCTGCGCTCGTCATCTGGGCCATCGAGGTCATTCGAGGCGCCCGCGCGCTCCCTCCCGACCGCAACCTTCTCCGGGCGGCGGTCATCGCGGCGGTCGTCGCCTCCGGCGCCCACTCGTTTATCGACAGCGACCTTCACTACTTCGGCAGCGGCTTCGCGTTCTTCGCGATGCTGGGCATCGGCCTACAGTTGGCGTCGGACGGCACTGGCCCGGAACTGCTTCCTTCCGGCGTGCGCCGCGGGCTGGGCGCATCGACCTGCGCTGTGATGTTGCTTGCGCTGCTGTCCTTCGGTGGCGTCGATTGGCTCAAGGCTAAGCTCCGGCATAGCCTCGTTTCTGGAGATCCCGAGGGGGCGGTCGCGCTTGCACAGAGGCTAGAGGGCCTCGCGCGGTTCGACGGTGAAGCACTTTCCCTCGCGGCGGCGACTCGAACGGGAGATGAGCGCGTACGCCTGCTCGAGCAAGCGGCGGCGCTGGCCCCGAGCCCGGGCAATTGGAGGGCCGTTGCACGGGCGTACATGGCCGCCGAAAACACGCGCGGAGCCGAGCGAGCGCTACAACAGGCGCTGATCACCGATCCGAACAACCTTCCTACCCGCCGATTGCTCGTGGAGAACGCCCTTGCCGCAAAGGACGACGAGGCGGCATGGCGCGAAGCCACAGCGCTCGTCGCCATCGAAACGATGCCGTACTACAAGGTCCGGGCTCTTCCCGAAGTGATTCCGACAGAAACCGCCTACGGTCACCTGGTGCTCGCTCGCCTCGTGCCCGGCCGCACCGGGAACGGCCTGGCCCAACAAGCACAGCACCTCGAAAGTGCCCTCTCGATCTATCTCGACTACGCCCGAATCACCCGCCCGCGGGTCGAGAACGCGGCGAAGGCCGGAATGCCTTTCGCCGGAGAGACGCTCCAAGACGTCGACATACGCCTTGACGAAGGACGAGAAGCCGCACGAGAGATGATCGAGCTAGCCCGGCGGCGCGGTGACCTTGCACTCGCCGAGCGCGCCCAGAAGGCCTTCGATGCCTTCACCGATGTCGAGGAATAGTATGCCGCCGAGCCATTCACGAATCGCACCAGCCGAGCTTGAACGTGCAGGTATGCAGGGCGGCTCAATAGCGCGGTCAAGCCCGCGCACTCCAAAGGGAACCCCTTCCTTTCGCACGCGAGAGGAAGGGGTCTGCGAACTACTTGGGTGCCTTGTAGTCTGGGTTGATCTCCAGCTTAGGCCCTCCGGTGGCGGCGGTCTTATCACCCGCCTCGACGGTCGTCGCCTTCGTCGACTCCGCGGTCGCCTGCTCTTCCTGCGAGCACCCGCCGAGGGCAAGTGTCCCGAGAACGAGGGCGACCAGGACTAGTCGAGGTCCCACAGGTACTTCTCCCTCTGGGTCAGCTGGATCTGGGTGCTCGTGATGTTCCAGTGGTAGTTCGTGCCGGCCGCAAGGGCGGTCGGCTGCATGTATCGCGCGTGACCGTCGCTGAAAGCGACCAATGCCTGCCTCATCTTGCGCAGCGAGACCGACCCCGTGCGCTTGCCGTCGACGTCGTCCGGCTCCGGCGCGAGCCCGCTGGCGCCGTCGGTTCCCCATCGGTGGAGGATCGCGCACATGCTCTGCGGATTGACGTTCGTCATCGCAGTGGCTGCACTTCCGCCGCCGCAGTAAGGCGGGGCCACTGCCTGAGCCATCCAGATGACGGTTCCAACGAACCGCCAGTCCAGCGTCTTGCGGGACTTCCGGCCCGTGAAGACCACGGTTTGGGCGGGGCTTGCGGCTTCGGTCAGCGAGATCGGCTTCGGGTCACCGGCGCCGGAGAACGTCGTGAGCGGACTCCAGACGGAGAAGGCGTAACCGTATTGGGGCCGGTAAGGCCAAAGCAGATTGGTCGGGATGCCGTTCTCGATCGCATTGGGTGCCGTGAGCGGATCTTGCGTGATATCCACGCTCTTGGTGTAGGGCTGGAGCAGTTGGCCCCAGGGCGAGTAGTTCATGCCGTCGAACAGCAGCGGTCCGGGCGTCTGGTTGGCCAGAGGCACCGAGTAGTCCTGGTTATCGTCGGCATACATGAGCCAGGCTGCCATGTGCTGACGGATGTTCGACAGGCTCGCCGTCGCCTTGGCCGCTTGCTTGGCCTGGGCGAAGACGGGAAATAGAATCGCCGCCAGGATCGCGATGATCGCGATCACTACCAGCAACTCGATGAGGGTAAAGGCTGACTTACGCATAATGAATGAATAACTCCTCGGGTTCATTATACGAAGGTAGACCGATAAAAGGACGGGCTACTTGGAACTATTTGGCCGATAAACGGGCAAGACCCAGGGCTTGCGATAGGGACGCTGGTAGGCCATGGTATTCCGACCTGCCTTGCCGACGAGGTCCCACCGCTTGGCATCCCACTGCACGGTCTCGCCCGAGTATAGAGCCGCGTTCACGAGGTGGCAGGCGATCGTGGTCTGCGCGACCGAGGCGAGGTCGGCCCGCGGCTTGCGACGCGACTTCACACAGTCGAGGAAGTCGCGCCAGTGGTTGGGCGGCGCCGCCGACTCTTCTCTCGGGAGTTCTTTGCCATCGGCGTCCAGCACTGTCCAGCCTCCTCGCCATACGCGCAGCGTTTTGCCGTCGGCGGAGACGAACTCGGTGCAATGGCCTGGCTTTCCGGGATGATCTCTCAGGACAGACCAGGTCATCAAGAAGTCGGGATTGCGGAACCTGAGGAGAGCTTCTGTGCAGTCGGGCGCGTCCCGGTCGTCGTCGGTAATCGCCCACTGGCCGCCGTAGGCAACGACCTCGGTCGGCATCGCGAGGTCTTGGTCCTTGCTCATGCCAAGCAGCGCGATGTCCATCATGTGCACGCCCCAGTCGGTGGTCAGGCCGCCGCCCGTGTTCATCACCCAGCGCCAGTTCCAGTGGACCTTGTTCGATTGGTAAGGGACCATCTTTGCCGGGCCGATCCAGAAGTCGTAGTCGAGATGCTTGGGTGGATCGGTCGGCTTTACCTTACCGATCCGCGTTCCGTCGGCGATCCAGGCACGGCAATGCGTGATCTTGCCCAGTTTGCCGGACCGCACATAGGCGATCGCATCGGTGAACTCCTTCGTGCTTCGCTGCCAGGTGCCGACCTGCACGACACGCCGGTGGCGCTTGGCGGCTTCCATCATCGCCACCGCCTCGACGATGTTGTGGGAAATCGGCTTTTCGCAGTAGGAATCCTTCCCTGCCTCGACGGTGTGGATCAGATTCAAGGCGTGCCAGTGATCCGGGGAACCCACGATGATGGCGTCGATGTCCTTTCGCTCAAGCATCTTGCGATAGTCGCGGTAAACGGCGGGCTTGCGACCGTACTTCTTCTCCACCTCGGCGAAGTCGCCCGGGATTCGGCTCTCGTCCACGTCGCAAAGCGCCGCCACCTCGACATCGGAGTAGCCCATAAACGAGCGCATGTTCGCGGCACCCATCCCTCCGCATCCGATCACGCCGATCACGATCGTATCGTTCGGACTCTTCTTGCGAAGGGCTTCGTCCTGAGCCGCCTGCAGGGCGCCCGGAACCATCATGGCGGCCGCAGCCGCCCCCGTGCGCTGGAGCATTTGCCGTCGGGTCAACTCGTTCTCTCGGTCGTTCATTGCCATCTCACCTCTCGCCCATTATGGGTTCAGCCGCTTCAGATACTTGTCTCGCAATCTCGTGTGCTTGCTCTCCAACGGCACCGGCTTCCCCGCGATGAAGACGTAAGACACCTGGCTGGTCGGTTCGAAGGCGTCGCCGGTCGTAACGAACAGGTTCGCGACCTTGCCGGCTTCGATGCTGCCGAGTCGGTCCGCGACCCCGAGAATCTCCGCTGCCGAGAGCGTGCAGGCCCGCAGTGCCGCTGCCGGGCTAAGCCCATAGGCGCAGTGCTGCCCGACTCTGAACGGGAGCGACATGCTCTGGCTGTTGTCGTCGCTCTGGAAACAGAACTTCACCCCTACGCGCTGAAGCAGCGCCGGCAGCGCGTAGGGCGTGTCGTACGGGTCATGTTGGGCGACCGTCGTATTCGCACCCAGGGTGCTCCGCCCGGCGGGGGCGATGATGACCGGGACTCTGCTGTCGGCGAGCAGCTTCGCTTCTTTCCAGGCATCAGGCGCGCCGGTCAAGGCCGCCTTGAGCTTGTTGCGCTTGATGAAGGCCACTGCGTCACGGATCGAGGCCGCATTGCGGACTCTGATCAGGACAAGCTCCTTTCCCTCGGCGTAGGGCAGCATCGCCTCGAGAGCCAGGTCCCTAGTCGTTCGGTTCGGTCCTTGCTTGGCATAGTCGAGTGCCTTGGTGAACCACTCCTCGATTGCGCGCACCTGTCCAGACGCTTCAGGCTGCTCGGGCTGAGTCTCTTGCGCGTGGCTGGTGAGGTCGAGGTCCTCGATCTCATCGCAGCACGCCGCTTCGCCACCGAAGCCGCCACCGCCGCCGCCGGGAAAGTTGATGCAGAGTGGACCGGGGTTGCGAATCGCCAAGTCCTCCCAGGTCCAGCCATCCAGTTTGACGACCGCCGCTCGACCCGAGATCGTCCCGCCGATCGGTTTCGTGACGGCGGCCAGCACCCCGTTGCATCGGGCAGGCTCGTACTGAGCGCTCTCGATTTGGAACGCCGTCAGAGCCGTCAGGTCGGGCTGATACTCGCCCAATTCCCGATTATCGATGGTCTGTCCGATGGGTGAGATCTCGGCAAGGCCCAGCGAAGTGCCCGCATCGATCAAGCCGGGGTAGACATGCTTGCCTCGCACATCCACGCGGACTGCGTCTCGTGGGATCGGGAGCCTTTCCCCAACGGCGGTGATGACTCCGTCTTCGACGAGGACGGTTGCACCCTCGAGGACGGAACCGGAAACCGTATGGACCGTGCCGCCGGTGAGCGCATATCGCCGGGCCGCTTTCGGAACCGCATGCGGTTTCTCTGCCTTACGGGCGTCGAGGACGTCCTTGGTCGTCGATTCGGCGTCCACCCCGAAGGCATCGCGCCGCTTGAAGAAGACTTCGCCGTCGATCAGGGTCATCGCGCACTTCGAGTAGACGCTGAGCGGGTGGCCGTCCCAAAGCACGATGTCGGCGTCCTTCCCTACTTCCAAGCTCCCCGTGCGCTGGTCGATGCCCAGCTGCCTGGCCGGGTTGATCGTGATCATCTGGAGGGCCACCTCCTCGCTCAGGCCCCCATAACGCATTACTTTGGCCGCGTCGATCGCGAGGGCGGTGGTGCCGTTCGTGCCGTCGGTATTGATGGAGACGTTCACTCCGGCTTGATGGCAGATCGCGGCGTTGTAGGGGATGGCGTCGTAGCCCTCGATCTTGAAGGACCAGTTATCCACGAAGATGGACACGCCGACGCCCGCCTTCGCGAGTTCGGGTGCGATCTTGTAGCCTTCGAGGGCGTGCTGAAGGGCTCCGATCTTGAAGCCGTACTCCTGACTCAGGCGAGTCATCATCAGCATTTCGTCGGCGCGGTAGCTGTGGCATTGCACCCAAATTTTGCCGCGTAGGATGTCGGCGAGGGCTTCCAGGCGGAGATCTGTACGGGGCGGCTTGCCGGTGGGGGCCGCTCGGAATCGATCCCACTCCGCCATATAGGCTTTGGCTTGTTCGAAGGCTCGTCGATAAACCGCCTCCTGTCCCATGCGGGTTCTGGGGAAGCGGGTCGCCGTCGTGCTTCCCGAACGAGTCACATTTTCACCAAGGGCGAACTTGATCATGCGAGGCGCGTCGGGAATCTTCATTTCCGCCGCGGTCCGTCCGTACTTGAACTTGATCACCTGGCTCTGCCCGCCGATCGCGTTGGCGCTCCCGTGGAGGGCCATGCCGGTCGTCTCACCGCTCGCGGCGGCCTGCCATACGTTGCGATTCGTCGGATTGAGGAGATCGCCGATCCGGACCTCGGCGGTGATGCTGTCGGTGCCTTCGTTGGTGGTCTCGATGCCGCGGTGGACGTGGGCGTCGACGATGCCCGGCGAGATCACCTTGTTCCGTGCGTCGATGACGGTGACCCCGGGCGGCTTCGGCACATCGGGACCGATCGCGACGATCTTCCCGTCCCGGACCAAGATCGAGCCGCGCCGGATCGTGCCCTTGGTGCCCGTCAAGATGATTCCGCCCTCTATGTAGCAAGTCCCGCCGGTCTTCAGCGTGGGGATCCGGTCCGCCTCTAACTCGTAGGGCAGATTCGACGTCTGTGTCGTGGGGATGAGAGCGCCGACCGCGTCGAAGTCGGTCGGCAATGCGGCAAGGGCCAAGGCGGCCTGTAGAATCGTCGTCATCTCACTTCACCTCCGTCTTCTTACCGAGGACGAACACCATCTTCACTTTAGTCTTCTCCTCTACGAAGTCCCCATCCATGATGGCGACGTTCGCCAGCTTGCCCTTTTCGAGGGTCCCCAGCCTGTCGCCCACTCCGAGCAGAACGGCGGCATCCTTGGTCAAAGCCGAGAGCGCCGCCTCGCGCTTGAGGCCCAGCGCGATGAGCCTCCGCACGTTCCTAACGAAGTCGCTCGTGATGTCGCCTTCGCTTCCGAGCCCGAAGCTGATCGACTGCTCACTGAGCACCTTGGCGTTTTGGCCCCGCTCGGCCCATGTGCGGTAGCGCTCTTCGAGCACCGCCGGCGGCAGCGGGTCGGCGCTTCCCTCTTCGTTGGAGCGCCGCGGTTCCGTGGCGATGTTGGCGTTAAGGATCACCGGGATACTCTTGGACTTCAGTAAGGGAATCGCACGGTACGCCTCCCTGGCGCCCGTGATCCACAGCCTCAGGCCGAACTCCTCTGCCAGCTGCGCCGCTCGAGCGATTTCCCGCTCGGTATCGGCAGCCCACAGGGCGGGGAGTTTGCCCTGCACTACCGGCAGCAGGGCCTCCAGCGCGGGGTCTTTGTCCTTCTCGTCGGTCGGCGCTGGGCCTATGCCGTACCACTGGGCGTCGTAGAGGGTTTGCCGCGTGAGGGCGATCGAGCCGAGAAGCGTGCCCGGATAGCCGGCCCCGGCTCCTCCGCCGCCACCAGGCTGTCCCCCGGGTTGGCCCCCCGGCTGACCGCCTGGCTGCCCTGGCTGTCCGCCTGGCTGGCCGCCGGGAGGACCGCCTGGGGGACCGCCGCCGGGACCTGCCTGGCCGACTCGGAATCCGAACTCCATGGCGATCCCTGGCGTCAACACTTGCCGGTCCTTTTGATCCGTATAGACGATCACTGCCGCGCGTCCGCGAATCATTCCACCACCCGGCGACACCATCGCGGCGAGGACGCCCTGGGAATACCAATCGTCGAAGTCCTCCAGGTTGAGCGACGTGGCGGCATCTACGTCGGGTCGGATACCGCGGCGATTCCCCGCCCACATGGTCGCGGGAGCCGTTGTGCGAGTGTCGGGTGCGGTGGCTCGACTGGTCGCCGCCGGAATGCGCAGACCGCGAGTCGTGTAGGCGTCGATGAATCCTGGGTAGACGACCAAGCCTTTGCCGTCGATCACTTCCGCACCCGCCGGAACTGGCGCCGTCTCACCGACATCGTCGATGAGCCCGTCGCGCAGGACGATCGTGCCCTTTTCTAGAACCCGGCCATCGCCGATTTCGATGCGGGCGCCGACGATCGCGGTGACGGAAGGCTGCCATGAAGCCGCAAGAAGCAAGAAAGCGCTAACCATGTGCCCCTGTTCTACCGCCCCGCCGGGCCCGGTCGCTCGCCTTTGGATCGAGAAGTTCAGGGACTCGTTGCAGTTCCGAGCGCGACTTCCACCCTAGGGCGCCACACGATCGCGCTCACGTCCTGGGCAGCGACTGTCTCCTCCCCGATGCTCGTCGATCCACCGGGAACGCCCTGCGCCGCCGCTTCGCTGACGGCGACGCCGCCGATCGGGCAGACCTTTTGCAGATGTGCCGCAATGTCGATGACGTGGGCGAAGTTCACGCTCTGGACATCTTGTCCGGCCACGATCACAGTGCCCGCGTGCATCCCGATGCGCAGCCTGATGGGTACGCCGAGCCGATTGCGATGGGTATTCAGTTCGATCAGACCAGATTGGAGATTGCGGGCGGCTCGGAAGGCGGCGGCCGGGTCGTCGAACGCGACGGTCACACCGTCGCCTGCGGTGGAATGCAGGGTGCCGCCGTGCCTCCGAATGACCGACTCGACGTAGCGGTGGTACTCGGTAAAGGTGAACTCGACGTCCAATGGCTCTGCGCCTTCCTTCATCTTCGTCGAACCTGCCACGTCGACACAGAGAAACGTCATGCTCCGTTCGCCGGTCGTGAGCCGGTCCTGGAGTTCGACAAGTTGCCTGAGAAGCTCTTGCCTGTTGTCCGCGGTGTCCCTCATTCCGAGCCGGCTCAGGCTGCGATCGACCAAGCGCCGCGCCACACCGCCGCCGATCGCGCCGAGAGCGATGTACAGGAGGAGGAGGATCGGCGGCGAGCCGTCGGTGTTCAACCAGAACGAATAGAGGAACAGGAAGGCGGCATTCGAGACGAACCAAAGGCCCCCGAAGAGCGCACCGCAAATGGAGGCGACCCTGGAATCTCGCGCCTGAGAACAATTCCACAACGCGCCGAGGACGCAGACGATGGTCGCGATCCCGAGGAAGGAGCTCGGGTCGCCGAAGACGCTCCCTATCGCTCCGAGAAAACCCGCCACGCTGGCGAGCCATGAAGACGCGACATAACGCCGCACATTCGGATCGAACGACAGGTAAAGCGACCGCAGCCGCGACAGGCCACCCCGCCGCTCGACCGCAGGCGTCGAGGCGAGCGCGATGCGCACATAGTCGGCGGGGATGCTCGTCGCCTCGCTGACGGCCTGGATCGCGTCGTCGTCCAGTTCCGAGCCGTGGGACTCGCGCAAGCGCGCCGCCAAGAGAATCATCTCTTGGACATCGTGTTCGGTCAACTCGCGGTGAACGCCGCGTTCCTGCTCCACCATGCCGGCACTCCCATTGTACTAGCGTGTGTGGGCACGCGCGGGTTGTGTGGGTCCCAAGCGATCAACCGGCCCGTTCCCCCGGGGCCATCCTCTCGTTGCCGGTGCAAGGGTCGGAACGGGCCTATCGGGTGCAACCCGAGGGGGTGCCGATCATGCGCCCTCGAATTGGGCCGCCGGATCGTGCTCGGCCCCTTCCCCGTAGGCCTCGAGGAACGCTCGATAGACCTCCAAGACTTCCGGATCGCCGGGTTTAAGATCGGCGAGGTGGACGGTTCGCTCGTGCAGCTCCGACGGAACGTGACCGCGAGGTTCCCCGTATCCTGGGAATCCAAGCCGTTGGGCCACCTGGTATGCCAGATCCCTGAGGGTGGGGTTGCCGAGGTGGTGAGCGCTCAATGCCAGGAGGAACATGGAGATTCCAGGGGTGTCCGTCCGCTCCCGCAATTGGGACAAGTACCCAGGAGTGGTCAAGAGCCGCACGGCCTCGATATGGCGCCCCAATCCCTGGAGGGACGCTGCAAGAGCAAAGTGACCCGCCGTCGTATCGAGGCCCAGTATGCGGTGGGCCTCGATACTCTGCCGCGCATACTGCTCCCCGGCGTCCGGCTGACCAGAGTCGTTATGGTGGTCCGCGAGCGCAGTCAGAATGGTGGGCATATAGCGAGTAACTCCCGCTCGCTTTGCGCAGGATAGGGCTTCCTCAAGAAACGCGATCCCCTCCGGGTACCGGTTCTCAGTCCGGTACGCGGCGGCAAGGTTGGCGAGTATCGCTACTTTGAGATGGGACGCCTTCCAAAGAGAGTCTCCGACCTCTCCCTGGAGAATCTCCCGGGCACGCTCGAGGGCGTCAAGCGATCGGGCGCTGTTCGGGCGACCGCTAGGGCCCGGCAGAACAAAGCAAAGGCCGAGCAGATTGAGACATCCTGCCACATCGACGGGCTTCCAGTGCGCTTCGAACAGGGGCAAGCCGCGTTCGACCCAATCGACGGCGAGATCAGACCTGTAAGCATAACCTGCGAACTGCCCCGTGGCAAAACAGCCTAAAGCCATGTCATGCCCGTCCACGTCGGCGGTATTGCTCGCCCACCCCATGAACTCGAGCATTCGACTGCGCCACTCATATTGATATGCGGTCGCCGTCAAAAGGCTGCCGATCGCGAAGGCGATCCGCATTGTGGGACCCGCCCAGGTGCGATGCCCCTGCGCGTAGTCGATGATCTGGCGAAACTGATCGTGTTCCTGCTCGAACTCGCGAAAGGCCGGCGACGGGTCCGGCGAGTTCGCAGTCTCCCGAAGGCGGAAGGCCACCCCTTCGAAATGGTCCCGGTGTCGGCCTCGCGAGGCTTCCTCGTCGTCGGCTTGACGAAGGCATTCGAGGGCGAACGTCCGGAGCGGAATGAGCATTCGAAAACGGACCGACTCGCCGTCGACCCGCCGCTCGAGCAGGGAACAACGGACAAGGCGACCAAGGGACTCCGCCGCATCGGGCTCAGCAGAAACGGCCTCGGCTGCATCGAGCGAAAAGTCGCTCCTGAATATGCCCAGGCGGCGAAAGACGGTCTGGTCTGTTGGGAGCAAGAGGTCGTAGCTCCACCGGGCGACCCGGTCGAGCGAGGCGTGACGATCGCCAGGATCCCTGGTGTGAGCCTTCAGACGGAATCGCTCGTCGCCGAGCCGTTTCAGAATCTGAGCGGGGGACATGACCAACACTTGCGACGCTGCCAATTCGATAGCGAGCGGCACGCCGTCGAGGCCGATGCAGATTTCGCCGACTGCCTGCGCGTTTTGGGATGTCAGCTCGAAATCGGCATCCACAGCGCGGGCTCGGTCGACGAAGAGACGAATGCAGGGGTTTTCACTGAGTTCGGCCAGGGTCCCGTCGCGGCGGGGTAATGCGAGCGGGGGTACCGGGAAGAGTCGTTCCTGACGCAGTCCGAGCGCGGCCCGGGAGGTTACGAGAATCCGACTCGAGCCCTTCTGCGCATGCCACATTTCGATCACCTTCTCGAACCCCGGAAGGTGCTCGGCGTTGTCGAGGATGAGCACGACGCGCTCGTTCGCCAGGTGATTTCTGACCCGATCGACGGCATCCGGACGATTGGGGTTCGCCAGACCCAGACTTCGTGCCGTGGCAGACACCGCCAGTGCGACTTCCTTGAGTGGAGCCAAGTCGACGAAGGCTACCGGCATGACTTCGGATAGCGATTCCTGTACGACACGAGCGATCGTGGTCTTTCCGCTTCCGCCCGCCCCGACGAGCGTCAGGAGCCGATCCGCTTCCGGACCCCCGTCCTGAAGCGCCATGAGGACCTCGCCCACTTCCCTTTCCCGGCCAAAGACCCATCCTTGCTTGATCTGAAGCGCCAGGGCCTCGTCACCGGGAGGCGCCGGTCGAGGACGGCGTGCAGGGCGGCGCCCTAGCGATTCGATGGCGGCCACCGCGTCCTGGGACGGATACTCTCCCCACTGGTCCATGAGCAGGTGCTCGAGAACTTCGAACTGGCGGATCGCATCGGCGTTCTTCCCGGCGGCGCCGAACGAGCGAATGAGGGCGACATGCACGTCCTCCCGCAGGGGACAAATCTGAAGGGCGGCACGGCCTATCTCGATGGCGACCGAAGCGGAGCCGTCACGGGTGAGGGATTCGATCAGGTTGACGACGGTCCGGCAATAGGCTTCCTCGAAGGCGAGTTGGTGGGGGATGGTCCAGGATGCATCGATGCCTTGGAGCAGAGGACCGCGCACGAGCTGGAGGGCATCGCGCAAGTTCCCCTGCTGGGGGGGGGCCAGGGAAACCAGCCGGTTGAATTGGGCGTAGTCGGTGTCGACTCTACGTGGATCGAGGCCCAGCGAATGTCGATCGCCGGCGAAGTAGTCCTCTTGCCCCTCGACCCCCAGTTGCTTCCTTAGCGAGGAGATTGCGGTGCGGAAGCTTTGCCGAGCTTGCTCGGTCTCGTCCTCTGGCCAGACGATCGCTGCAACCTCGTCTCGAGGTAGGACACGAGGCAGCGAGACGGACAAGAGGGCGAGGACCTCGGCTGCGGTGCGCGACCGAAATCGCCGGATCGGCTCCTCTTCCCCCTTGATCGCCTCGAGAGTTCCGAACATTCGAATCGTCAGCATCTCGGCGGCACTTGCAAGAAATCATACAATACCGTTGCTTCCAGCAAGCGGCCTAGGCTGAATTTCACCGGTAGAATGTCCTCGATGAGCGACCCGCAGCGGACCCAGGCGATGTCGGCGACGCCGAGCGTCGATCCGAACCGGACCGTCATGGGGCAGGCTCCGACCATCCACGCCACGCAGACGATCAAGCCCGTCCAATGCCCGGTCTGCAAGACTTTCAATCCGGTCGGCGTCATGTTCTGCGTCGAGTGCGGACTCATCTTCGACCGCGCGCTCGACGGCGATGCCTTCGGCGCGGCGGCGGTGCTACTCCCCTGCTTCGTGGATTCGGCTGGGAGAGAGCATCCGTTGAGGCCCGGCCCCAACATCATCGGCCGGCAGGGCGACGTGCTCATCGACGACGCACGAGTTTCGCGACGGCACGCTTCCGCAATCTTCGAGGATTCCATCACGATCGAGGACCTCGGGAGCACGAACGGCACGACCGTCAACGGAGCGGCCCTCGCGGTCGGGGAGAAGCGCACGTTGCAGACAGGAGACAAGGTGTCCCTCGGAGGATGCGAACTCGTGCTCAGTCTGCCCGGCGAGTCGGCGAAGACGGCTATGGGCCTCGGTGGCCGGACCACGAACATGGACGCCCCGCCCCGTGCATCGACCGCCGTCGCCTGGGTCGTCACGTCCGAGGGCGAGCGGCTCCCCCTTAGTGAGAGAGAGAACAGCTTCGGACGCCGCGACGATAACGATGTCGTCTTCCCCTTGCCGTTCGTATCTGGCCGACATGGGACGATCGAGGTCTCGGAAGCCGGAGTGTTCATCACCGACGTCGGAAGCACGAACGGCACGTTTCTCAACGACGCCCGCATAGGACCCAACCAGCGTGTTCAGCTGAGACCCGACGACGAGATCAAACTGGGCGAGTTTGCCTTTCGAGTGGAGGTCGAGGAATGACCGAGGAGATCACCGGCGAGTATCCGATCCCGGAATTGATGGCCACGATCCCCCTCGAAGCGAGCGCGCGGGTCACGGTGGCATGCAAGACCGACCTCGGCCGAGTGAGGGAGAACAACGAGGACAAGTTCGAGTACTTTCTCCCCGAGGACGAGCGGACTCTCGCTTCCCGCGGCCTCGTCTTCGTCCTCTGCGATGGCATGGGCGGCCATGCCGCCGGCCAAATCGCGAGCGAACTCGCCTGCAAGACGTTTATCGACGTTTATCTGAACCACCCCTCCGCCTCGGCCGAGGAAGCCGGGCGCGCCGCAGTCGTAGCGGCAAATCGCTTCGTGCTCGATGTGGCGCGCGCGATCCCCAGCCGGCGTGGCATGGGAACCACCCTCAGCGCACTCATCCTTCTTCAACGGCAGGCCTTGATCGTCCATGTCGGGGATTCGCGGGTCTACCGTCTTCGCGCGAGCGGACTCACTTGCCTCACCGAAGATCACACCGCGGCGGAAGAGATGGTGCGACAGGGCCAGCTCACCCCAGAAGAAGCCAAGACCCATCAAATGAGTCACATGCTCTTGCGGGTCATCGGCGCCGACGAAGTGAGCGCGATGCCGGACATCCACGCCCTCGACCTCCAGGAGGGCGACACTTTCCTGCTCTGTTCGGACGGACTGACGAACCACGTCGAGGACGACGAGATCGCCTTCCAACTCTCGAAGTCGCCCGCGGAGGCCGCCTGGAAACTCGTGGTGGCGGCGCTGGCCGGTGGGGGAAGCGACAACTGTACCGTGATGGTCGTTCGCGTGGACGAGATCGTGTCCCGGTAAAGGAAGCGCTGGGCAGGGTTGTTGGATTCGGGCGTCGCCCCTTTCGGCATCGGCTCGGGATCTGGCCCCACAATCGCCCCTTCCGCCACCCCGTTTCCCGTGCGGTGTCCGAGGAGTGTCCGAGGAGTGTCCGAGGGTGAACAGGCTCGGACACTAGGGACCGAGTGCGCGGAGGTGCTGAAGAAAATGGCGCGAACTGCCGACCATGAGGGTATGGCGATCGTTCGGACTTCGGCGTTCGTGGCGGGGATTCGGGGCTCGGCGGGGAATGTGACCTATGTCGAGACGCCGTTCGGGGTCTCGATCCGGGACCGGGTGATCCCGCGCGATCCGCGCACCCCGGCTCAGGAGGCGGCCCGCGAGCGGATGACGCTGGCGGCGAGGGCTTGGAAGGCGCTGAGCCTGGCCGAGGCGCGGTCATGGCGCGAGTACGCCGCCGCCCTCGATCAGCAGCCGCCCTGGCGTCCCGCCAAGGCCCAGACCCGGTTCGTCGAGCTCGCGATCCGGTTTCTTCAGGTGAACGCGGGTGGGGTTATCCCGCGCTCGCCGCCGGCGAATCCGTTCGCGGGCGATGGGCTGGTGGTGAGCGTCGAGGGGCTTGTCGGGGCGGTTCGGTTCGCCGCGAGCCAGCCGAACTCTCCGGACGTGACGACCGAGCTCCTGGTCCAGCGGCTGGTCTCGGTGCATCGGCGGACGTACCTCGAGCGGTACCGGACGCAAGGGTTCCACGCGTTCGGCCCATCTGCCGAGGTCGGGGTGCGGCCGGGATTGTATGCGTGCGCGGTGCGATTCGTGCGGGTGTCGACGGGTCAGGCGACGGGTCTGGTGGAGTTGGGGTTGGTCAAGGTGGGGTAGGTCTTTTCTCCCCTCCTCTCGCCTGCGGGAGGAGGGGGTTAGGGGGTGGAGGGTCCGGGGCAGTTCGAGTAGGGAGCCTGGCCTGGATGAGGTGCCGTCGCTCTCCATCCCCTGCCCCTTCCTCTCGCGGGGCGAAAGGAAGGGGTTTTGGGGTGCGCCGAGGTCGTTGGACACTCAGCAGCCCGCCGGATCTGTCGACTCTGGGAGTGCGCGGGCCTGACCGCGCTTTGCCTGGCGCGGCAGATTACTCCCCCTCAGGCACGGGCTTCGCCCGGCCAGGTCCCCCTCGTCTCGACGAGGGGGAAGCCCACTACGAGTTCGACGCGCAAAGCTCGGTGTCGCAGAGGTTGGATGCGTCCGGGAACGTGCTTTCTTCGCTGGTCTACGACGCGTACGGCGCCGAGACGAACAGCGGCACAGGGAGGGTTAGGGAACGGATCCTCTTCTGTCAGCGGACGGGTCACCGTGCTCGACGATCCGCTTGGCCTCCTCTACCAATTCACCGATCGGGGTCCCTTCGCCCAGGCGTTCGTAACGGGGGGCGAGGACGGGGCCTACTCTCTCGGTCGCGCTGGCGTAGAGCGGGTCGATGACGACGGCCATCGCCGGACTGAAGGCATAGCCGAGTCGTTCGCGATGGTATCGACAGGCGGAGGCCAGGCGCAGGAAGACGCCATCTTCGGCCAACGCGGCGGCCATCGTCATCGCCATGAGCAGGTCCCGCTTCTGGTCGGCGGCGGCGAACATGCGGATGGCTTCTCGCAAGTGCTCTTTGGCTTCCTCGGGTGAGGCCTTGGCGATGGCGGCGAGGCCGAGACCGGCGTGAGTGAACGCGATGGCGGCGGTGTCGCCGATCTCGGCGGAAATCTTCAGCGACTCTCGCAGCCACAGTTCGGCGGCTTCGTGTTCGCCCTCGAGCAGTTCGGTATCCCCGAGGTTCGTGAGAATGACCGCCGCCGAGTGCATGTCGCCGATCTCGCGGGCGAGGGCGAGACCCTCGCACCCGATCCTTCGCCCTTCAGCCGCTTCCCTCCGATGGAGGGCGATTCTCGCCGCCGACTTGAAGACGTTGAGGCGCGCGAAGGCGAGGTCGTCGGGCGGCGCCTCGGGTGCGTAGGCATCGAAGAACGACTCGGCCCGGGCCAGCGCCGCCCTGGCTTCGTCGTACTCGCCGAGATCGGTATGCACGAAGGACGCATTGATGCAGCAGGCGCCTGCGCCTCGGTACCGTTCTTCTCCGGCAAAGAGGCTCTCGGCCTCGGCATACACCGCTAGAGCCCGCCGACTGAGGCCGAGTTCTTTGCAAAGGTTGCCCATCGCGAGGGAGGCAAGGGCCTGATCGATGGGAGCGCCGCTCGCTGCGAAGGCCTGCGCCTGCTCGAGCATGGCGAGCCCCTCTGCAGCACGCCCGAGCCGTGCCATGCCGAGGGATAGGTCCGTCGCGAGGGCGAAGGCTTGGGCAGGGTCGTGTTCGAGATACACCTGAAACGCCATGCGAAAGAGGGCCATACGCGAGGAGATGCGTCCCGGCAGTTCGGCTTGCCGAACCGCCGTCAGGGCGAGTTGGGCCTTCGCCAGTTCGCGGGCATGGGCGGCCAGCCGCAGCAAGGCCTCCACGCGCTCCTCGGCTGGAAGTGAGGCCTCGACGACCTGCCGGATGGTCGGGAGGATGCGGTAGTCCTCTCCGCTGCGGATGAGCAGGGACCGCCGCTCGAGTTGGTCCAGCATCGGAACGACGGCTGCTGTCGAGAGACCGGAGGCCGCGACGGTCTCTGCAATGCCGAAGCTGCCTGGGATCAGGCTCAGGCACGCGAGGAGCCTCCGGGTTTCCTCGTCGCACTCCTCCAGAGACGCTTCGACGACGGCCTCAAGAGAACGATGCCGATCCGGCATGTGCCCCTTAAGGGCTTCCGGATCGATGCCACGAGATTGGGAAGCGAGCAGCTCGATCGCGAGGGGCATGCCGCCGGTTTGTTCGAGAACCTCCTGGCTCGACCTCGAATCGCGACCGCCCCATTGCTTGACGCGCCCCTGGTAGAGCCGCAGGGTCGCCTCTTCGTCCAAGGGATCCAGGTCCATCCGCGATTCGGTCGGCAGCCCGAGAGGCTCTCGGCTCGTTGCGAGGATGGTTATCCGCGGGCACCGCCGAATAGACTCCCGAGCCAGGGTTGCGGCCCTCTCAAGCACGTGCTCGCAGTTGTCTAGGACGATTAGCGCATCGGTAGCTGCCAAGTAAGTCAGGTCCAGCGGCGTCGATTGCCCGAGGCTCGCCGCCAGAGCTTCGGCGGGGTCGCCTTCGGCCGGAATCGTGGTGAGGTCCACCCATACGGCGCCGAAGTGGCGCTCATGGCCGAGTTCTGAAGCGACCTCGATGGCGAGACGCGTCTTTCCGAGCCCACCGGCGCCCGTTACGGTAACGACTCTCGCCCCTCCCAGCCGATCGCGCAACGCCTCCATCGCCTCGGCTCGGCCGACCAGGGGATTCTGGGCCGCTTGGAGCGTTTGGACGGCGACCCAGGCGGGATGGTCCGATTCCGACTTGTCGATGGCCCGGTGGACGCGCCGTATGCGCTTACGGATCGACTTGGCGGTCTCGATAACTTCGGCACTGACGGCAAGGCCCTGCGCCGCGAGGGCGGCGACGAGACGACGGTAGATGCGCACCGCCTCCTCGGGCCGGCCAGCCTCGTCGAGCAGGCGCATGTAGCCGAGGTAGGGCGCTTCGTCCGTCGTGTCCGTACGAAGCGCCCGCTCGAACCACTGCTCCGCCAGTGACCGATCGCCGGCATCGAGCGCTTCCCGCGCCAAGCGAAGGTGTGCCGACTGGGAGCGCTCTGCGAGGCGGACATCCCATGCGCTGTCCCAGAGAGCGTCTACTTCTTCCTCGGCAAGGTCGGGAGCGTCGGGTCCTCCCAGCGGCCCGCGATAGAGTTCCGCGACCTCGCTGTCGGAAGCGGATTCCAAGGCGACCGCGTCGATCCATAGCCCGGTCCGGTCCAAGCGCAGGCGATCGCCTTCCGCGTGCAGGTGCCGCGCTTCCGGGCCGAGGGCTTGGCGGACGTGCTGCAGGGCTTTGCGCAGGCTCTGGAGGGCAGCGGGTTCCGGAGTACCCGGCCAAAGCGCCGAGGCTAGCCTCCGCCGCTCCAGACCCTGAGGTGGCGCCATGACCAGGAGTGAAAGCAGGCGTCGGGCATGTCGGGTGGGCAACGGTCGGGCTCGACCACTTTCGACGACCTCGACGCGCCCTAGAAGATGGATTTCTGCCACTCGATTTCACGGTACCCCAGGCTGCATTTCACGCTCCATTTCACGCCGATGTCGGAGACTAGGTTCACCATGAAACCGAAAACCCTGCTTTCCCTATTCGCCTCGCTCGCCTCGACTATGGCCTGGGCGGGGGGCGATCCCCCGGCGAACGCCATTTGGGGCGAAGTGATCGTTCACCCTCTCGCCGAGTCGACGGTCGACGTTAAGAGGCTCTGCCAGCGGATCGGCGCGACCCCCCTCGAATACGACCCCGACCTGGACGGCTATCTGGTGGCCCTGCCGAAGGGCATGTCGCTGGCCGATGGGGTCTCCTTCTTCGAGCGGACGCCCGGCATCGAGTTCGCCCAGCCGAACTACATCTTCGATTACTACGGCCATCCGAACGATGCGCTCTACCCCTCTCAGTGGAATCTGGCCATCACGGCCTGCCCTCTTGCTTGGGACACCTCGACCGGAGACTCCGACACCGTCATCGCCGTCATCGACTCGGGAGTCGACCTGACTCATCCCGACCTCGCCGGCAAACTCCTCCCGGGATGGGATTTCGGCGAGAACGACCCGGTGCCGATGGACAATCAAGGACACGGCACGCGGTGCGCCGGAATCGCCGGAGCCGCGACCGACAACGGCAGCGGCATCGCCGGCGCCGGCTTCAACTGCATGATCCTTCCCGTCAAGGCTTCGAATGCCCAAGCCCAGCTGACGACTTGGGCCGTCTGCCGCTCCCTCTGGTACGCGGCCTACCGGCGCAACGTGAAAGTCATCAGCATGAGCTTCGGCTCCACCACTCTGAATCCCTACCTCCAACTGACTGTCGCCAATACTTCCTCGCGCGCTCTGTTGGTGGCGGCCGCTGGCAACAACGGCAATACGACCCCGACTTATCCTGCCGCGCTTCCGAGCGTGCTCTCCGTCGGCGGCTCCGACCCAAACGACGCACGCCATCCCGGTAGCAGCTTCGGTCCATGGGTGCGGGTTGCGGCGCCTGGAGTGGGAATCCTGGCGACCGAGCGAGGCGGCCTCTACAGCACGGTGACGGGCACATCCTACGCCGCCCCGCTCGTGGCCGGCGTCGCTGGGCTCATGTTCAGTCACCTCGGCAACACCTCGCAAATGAATGCGGCCTACGTCAAGGAAGCGATCGAGCAGACTTCCCTGCCGGTCGGACCTTGGGTCGCCAAGGGCCGGGTGAATGCCCGGGCCATGCTCGACTACGTGCCAACCGGCATGACGAAGACGACATTCCTGCCCCATTCCTGCCAGGCCACATATGGATGGCTGGTCGGCGGCGGCCCGCTCGAGATGGCGGCTAGCGACGACTTACGGACTCGCTTCCAAGCCGCTCTCTACTCGAACCCGATCCACGTCCTGGCGGCCAATGCTACTTACACGGTGGCTTATCCAGGCATCCTAAGAGAGATTCAAATCAGGCTGGAGGCCCTCTCCACTGCTGGATACACGCCCTTTGTGGTTCGTTTGTGGAGCTGGCCCGACTCACGATGGGAGTATGTCGCCACCACCATCCTCGGGGCATCGGACAAATCCTGCACGATTCGCGTCCTCAACCGCCTTACGAGCTATGTGAACTTGCAGGGCCAGGTCAAGGTCGGTTTCCAGGGCGACGCATCCGGGCCCTGCGAGATTCAGGTCGACCTGCTGCAGGTTTCGACGCTCAGCCAGTAGATCCGTGTTATCCTAACTTAAAGCTCAGGAGGCTGCTCGTGATCACCGCTCTTCTTATCAGTCTCGCGACGGGGTTCGAGGCAACCCCGCCCCCGACTACCGGCTTCAACGACGCGTACAAGTACTTCGTCGATATGCGGAGTTTCCCGGACGACAAGGTGGACTGGCATGCCTACCAGGCGGCCATCGACCACCGAGAGCAGATGCCGCGAGTGGAGTTGCCGATTACCGAAGGACCGTCTCCGGCGAATGTCGTGCAATGGCAGTACGTCGGCCCGCGCGACCTCGACATTCCGTACCAGCAGTACTTCGGCTTCAGGCCGCTCTCGGGACGGGTCAATGGTGCCTGGGTTCGACCGAACGGTGAGACGTACCTCGCCACCCCCCAAGGAGGGATTTGGAAATCTCCCGGAGCAGCGGCAGGCCCATGGTATCCGCTCTCGGACCAGTGGGAGGCACTCCACACGAGCTGTGTCGCCTACGACGAATCTACGGGATGGCTCTATGCGGGCACCGGTGACTTCCACGGGTACACCGGGGCCGGATTCGGCATCATGGCGTCTCCCGACGGCGGCCTGAACTGGATGAATCGCGGTCGAGCCGACTTCGGCGGGACGGCGGTGAGCGCGCTCCTCATCGATCCCCTTCAACCAGGAGCCGTTCTTGCCTCGACCGGTCGCGGCGCGAACGGGATGGGCTACGTCTGGCGATCCCTCGACTTTGGAAACACCTGGACGCGGGTCATCAATGTCGCCGCTCGCTGGAGCGACCTCGAGGGAGGGCAAGGGCAACCGATGTACGCGGCCGGGGGCAAGAACAACGGCGAGGTCTGGCGCTCGACGAACTTCGGAGCTACCTGGACCAAGCTGAATCCGCCCATTAGCGCCGGGGACCATCCTGTCCTCGATCTGGCCGTCGGCCCGACGACGGGCAACGTCTATCTTCTCGTTCCTAAGGATCGGAAGATCTACCGCTCGACGAATACCGGGACGACTTGGACCGACATAACAGGGGCATTTATTCACGGCCCGGCTAACTACAACTGGTCGCAGTCCTCTTACGACTTTTACATCGAAGCTTCCGAGGACCCCGCCATGCCGGGTAACGATCTCGTCTTCGTCGGCCTGATCGATCTCGTTTGTGGACGTCAGGCCCATGGCTACGCTTGGCACTCCTTGGGCGGTCCGACGTACGATCCTGCGTCGAATCTCCACAACGACCAACACTGCCTGACTCCGATTCCATGGAACGCATCCGAGTTCTTGATCGGCAACGATGGCGGCATCTATCGCATGACGTACGACCCATCGATGGGCCAGGCCTTGTTCGACGGGAGCCGAAACGCCGATCTCGGCATAACTCAGTGCTACAAGCTGGGCATGAATCCCTACAATAGTGAGGTGATGCTCGCCGGAACCCAAGATAACGCGACGCCATTCAGCGATAGCAGCGTGTTCCTGCCATGGAGAAACGTCGGTGGAGGAGACGGGGGGTTCTGCGAAATCAACGTCCAGAACTCTTCTACCATGATGGCGACGAGCCAGTTTCTCGGGATCTACTTGTCAGTTGACTCGTTCGCCTCGTGGCAAGACGTTACACCGAACACAGCTGGAGAAACGACGGCCTTCATCGCGCCAGCAATCTTCGAACGTCAGGCACCCTTCACCAGCAGTCTTTACGGCGCCAGTAACTATCTACATTGGTACTCGTGGGATTCCAACTTGGGCCAATACCGATGGTACAACCGTCGCGGCAACCAGCCGCTCAGTTCCTCCAGCTACGTCACGGCTATGGCCTCGTCGCCACTCGGAGTCGGCGGAGTGGCGACGGGATCGCGGGACGGCGAAGTTTGGCGGAGCAACGATCATGGCTCGACTTGGATGAGAGTCGACGATCTTGGTTCTCCAACCCTGCCCGATCGCGCGGTCACCGACATGACCTACTATATGGCATTGGGCTTGACGGGCAGCTACTCGATCGGCTTATCGGGTACCGGGACGGGGCATGTCTTTTTGGGGATGGAGAACACCTGGGGCGGCGGCCCACCGATCTATTGGGAAGACAAGAGCGGCGTCGGCACCGGCCGGCTGCCCGACGTGTCGATCAACGCGATCGAGCTCGGCTACACGGGCTTCTGGCTCGCAGCCGGCGACGTCGGCATTTTTCACTCTTCGGACGACGGGCAAACGTGGAAGAACATCACCCAGCCGCTCGGGCTGCCGAACGTCCAAATCAACGATCTCGCCATCTCACACAACCATCAGTTTCTCTATGTCGCGACTTATGGCCGAGGCATCTGGCGGCTTCCCCTCAACATCCAGCAGCCGGTAGACTCCATAATCGCTAACCCCAACCCTGCGGCTACCCCATGCAGCTACACCCTGACCGGATACCTCGCCGGGCCAGCTCCCTTCCCGGGCACGACGATGCGGTTCTTCAACGGTGCGACTCAATTCGCGTCGACTTATGTGTCGCCTCTCGATACGAGTGGGTCTCTTACGGGGCAATTCCTCGGAGCCGGCTCTAACACCACGATTCAGTTCGGTGCGCAAAGCGATATCGGGCCGATCGTCTATACGAACCTCCAGGTTCTTCGGGCGTCGCACATGAACGCAACGGTCCAGCTCGAGGGATACGTCGGCCCTCGGCCTGTCACGGTCACCTATGGATTCCGTAACGAAGTGGGCTATCCCTACAATCGATTCTATGCGCCCAGCGTCGCGAGCGGATCGCACAACGTGTCGATCCCTATCGACTACCGTCAAATGCTGAACTTCTACGTCCAGGCGCCAGGCTATCTCAAGAAGGCGGTCGCCGTCGACTGTACGAACCGTCCCACCGACTTCTCGATCGGCACGCTCGTGCTCACGTGTGGCGATATCGACAGCGACAACGAAATCTCCATCGGAGACTATGCGCTCCTTTCGACGGCCTTCAACTCGAGCATGGGCGACCCGAACTGGAACCCCATGGCCGACATCAACAACGACGAGACCGTCGACATCGGCGACTATGCCTTGTTCTCGATGAACTACGGAGAGATCGGTGACGACTAGCAAAACTGGCGTCTTTGGGAGTGCGCGAGCCTGCTCGCGCTTTCGCCGGCCCGCCGGGATCGCCGCAACGAAAAGCGCGGACGGGTCCGCGCACTCCCAAAGCTGGCTCTCCGTTCAGCCGACCGGCCGGCGACGACCACCAAGGCTGGCCCGCTTTGGTGGGCGCGGGCCTGTCCGCGCCTTGGCGCCTCTCGCGGTATAATCGCAACTCGTGGGAGGCCCGCCGAGGCGAGCCGCTCGTACCACGGAGGAAGCATTTGCGAAAGAATACGAAGAAGCATCGCCATTCGCCGCGCTTCGAGGCGCTCGCCAAGACCATCGATAAGGAGACCTTGTACGACGTCGAACAGGCGATCGACCTCGTCAAGAAGACCGCCAACGCCAAGTTCGTCGAGAGCGTGGACTGCGCCCTCCGGCTCGGCATCGACCCCCGCAAGAGTGACCAGAACGTCCGCGGCCTCACCAACCTGCCCCACGGCACAGGAAAGAAGAAGACCGTCGCCGTGCTCGCCAAGGGCGACCTAGCCAAGGAAGCCGAGGAGGCGGGCGCCGACACCGTGGGCGCCGAGGAACTGATTGCCAAGATTCAGGGCGGCTGGAAGGACTTCGATGTCGTGATCGCCGCCGAAGACATGGCTCCTCAGATTGGAAAGATCGGCAAAATGCTCGGACCCAAGACGCCGAACAAGCGCAACGGCACCGTCACCAACTCGATCGCCCAAGCCGTACGAGAAATCAAGGGAGCGACTCGCGTCGAGTACCGCGCCGACAAAGCGGGAGTCGTCCACATCCAGATCGGCAAGGTGAACTTCACGAACGAGCAGATCCTCGAAAACTTCAACGCCGCGGTCGGGGCCGTCATCAAGGCCAAGCCGGCCGGTGCCAAAGGCAAATACCTCGTGAGCGTGACCCTCAGCAGCTCGATGGGACCCGGAGTGCCTGTCGATCCGGCGATCGTCCAGAAGGCCGCCGGTGCCTAGTCCGAATTTCGCTACCCCCCGTGACCCGCAGGTACAATGGGGGCTCCCCCTAAGGCGAAAGCCGTCACGCGACCATGATCAAGGATTCCATGAGCGATAAGACCGAGAAGGACAAGGATCGCGCCCAGCCGCAACCAGCGGCGAGCGTGGCGGTTCCGAACATCAAAAGGCGGGGCCTCAAGGGCTTCATGCGGGACGTGCAACGCGAAATGCGGCACGTCACTTGGCCGACGCGCGCCGAGACGAACCGGCTCACGGGCGTCGTGCTGGCCGTCTGCGCGCTCGCCATCCTCATACTTACGGGCCTGTCACTCCTCTTTCAGACGCTCTTCGACCTACTCTTGAGGCGGGGTTAACACGTGGCAAAATCTTGGTATGCGGTCCACACGATTGCGGGCCATGAAAACAAAGTGAAGGACGTCCTCACCCGCCGCGCGGTGGTCGAGGGCTATTGGGAGACCGATCTCTTCCAGATCCTCATCCCGACCGAGAAGGAACTCACCACTCGAGGCGGAAAGCGCGTCGAGGTGGACCGAAAAGTCTTCCCCGGCTACATCCTGATCCAGATGAACTTGACCGACGACACCTTCAAGCTCGTGAAGTCCACGAGCGGGGTCACCGGGTTCGTCTCCAGCGGGAACCGGCCGGTTCCGCTCGAGGATTACGAGGTCCGCCGGATCATGACGAACCTCGAAACGAGCAAGGAGGCCCCGCGCGTCGCTTTCAGCAAGAGTGACATCATCCGGGTTATCGAAGGTCCGTTCAGCGACTACACCGGCAAGATCGAGGAAGTACAGACCGACAAGGAACGCCTCAAGGTCCTGATCAACATCTTCGGCCGGGAGACCCCGGTCGATCTGGAATTCACCCAGGTCGAGCGGCTCTAGCTGCTCGGGGCGCAGCCCATGGAGCAATTCGATTATGTGGTCGTCGGCAGCGGGCTGGCGGGACTGACTTTCGCGCTCAAGGCGGCTGCTTCGGGCACCGTCGCCGTTCTGACCAAAGCCGAGATTCAAGAGTCGAACACCAGTTACGCCCAGGGTGGCATCGCCGCCGCCGTCGGAGAATCCGACTCTTGGCAGCTTCACGAAGAAGACACCCTCGTCGCGGGGGCCGGGCTCTGCGATCCTGAAGCCGTTCGCTTCCTCGTTCGGGAGGCGCCTGCGGCGATAACGTGGCTGACGGAGATCGGCGCGCGGTTCGACAGCGCCGATGGAATCCTCGCCCTGGGGCGCGAGGGCGGCCATAGCCGCCACCGCATCGTCCACCATGCCGATAAGACCGGCTGGGAGATCGAGCGGGCAGTCACCGAAGCGGTAAGGCGTGACCCGAGGGTAACCGTCTTCGAAAACGCATTCGCCACCGATCTTCTCGTGGATCAAGGCCGATGCGTCGGGGTTGCCGCGCGGCTCATTCACCGGGGCGATCGACGCTTTGCCGCAAGAGCCACTCTCGTGGCTACCGGCGGCTGCGGGCGGCTCTACACGCACACCACGAACCCCAGGATCGCCACCGGCGACGGGATCGGCCTCGGCGCGAGGGCGGGCGCGCGGATCGAGAACATGGAGTTCATGCAGTTCCACCCGACCACCCTGTACCACCCTCAGCTTCGGTCGTTTCTGATTACAGAAGCCGTGCGCGGAGCGGGCGGAACCCTGCGCAACCACCTCGGCACGAGGTTCATGTACGACTATGACGGGCGCCTCGAACTCGCTCCCCGCGACATCGTCGCCCGCGCGATCGACGCTGAGATGAAGCGCCTCGATACCTGGTGCGTGTATCTCGACGTGGCCCATCTTCCGCGGGAGGAGATCGAGGAAGAGTTTCCCACGATCTCGGAGCGGCTGGAGTCGGTCGGCATCCACCTCTTCAAGGACTGGATCCCCGTGGTCCCCGCCCAGCACTACGCGTGTGGAGGGCTGACGACCGATCTCGGTGGCCGCACGAGCGTGGCCGGGCTCTACGCGGCGGGCGAGGTGGCCAACACCGGCGTCCACGGGGCGAATCGATTGGCCAGCAACAGCCTCCTCGAAGCTTTGGTCTTCGCTTCCTCGGCGGCTGAGGCCGTCCGGTCCGAGCCCGCCACACCAACGACGCTGCCCGCGCCCGCCCCGCTTCACTGCGTTAATGAAAACGATGCCGTGCGGATCCGACGCGCCCTTCAGAAGACGATGACCGAGCAGGCGGGGATCGTCCGCACGACCAGAGGCTTGGAGGAAGCGCGGAGCGCCGTCGCCGGCCTGGCGGAGCAGTATCGGAAGCTGCCCGGCGCGGCATTCTCGGCCTACTCGATCGAGACGGAGAACCTGCTCGCCACGGCCAGCTTCGTCGTCGAGGGCGCGCTGGCCCGCAAGGAGAACGTCGGCCTTCACTTCAACGCAGACTTCGCCTCGAACGGGTCACAATGAAGCCATGGTCGCTTGCCTGCTTCTAGCCGTCGCGCTTCAAGGCCCAACCCTCGCTCAGGTCGAAGACCGCCTCTGCCGTAACGGCTACACCGAGTCGCTCTTCGATGCTCAGTGGGCGATCTCGCAGGGGGCCAAAATCGTGCCCATCCTCGATAAGATGCTCGGCCAGAAGAAGAAGTACGCCGACGTGAGCGAGTACACGGGCGCCTTCCCGTTCAATGCCGAGTACGCGCTGGCCCACATCGACGTGCCCGCCGCGCAGGCCGCCCTCAAGAAGCACAAGATAAAGTACGGCCTCCAGGGTTGGAACCTCCGCCGGAAGATGAAGAGCCAGTCCTACGGGGTCGTCTATAAAGACTCGGCCCTTTCCCCCAAAGCGAGCGGCAAGATCGGCAGCGCGCTGATCCTCAAGCCGGGAACCGAGGTTCGGATTCTCAAGGCAGCGGTAGAAAACCCTAGCGAGGAAGGCGCCCGTGGCGGACCGGCCACCTTTGCCTACGTCGAGGTCCTCAAGACCAAGCGCAAGGGCTACGTCCAACTCGCTGCCGACGTCTTCGATCCCTTCTTCTAGGTCATGCCGAAGATTTCCAGCCGAGCAGTCCAAATGCCCGCCTCGCCGATCCGGCGGCTCGTGCCCTTCGCAGAAGCCGCCAAGGCCAGGGGCACCCACATCTACCACCTCAACATCGGCCAGCCCGACGTCGAGTCGCCCGCGGAGTTCTGGAAAGCCATCCGCGGCTTTGGCGACAAGGTGCTCGAATACAGCCACTCCGCCGGTAACGCCTCCCTGCGGCGCAAGATGCTCCACTTCTACTCGGAGCGGGGCATCGACCTCGGCGAGAACCAGATCGTGGTCACCACCGCCGGATCGGAGGCCATTCGCTTTGCCCTGATGGCCTGCCTCGACCCGGGTGACGAGGTGATCGTCCCCGAGCCCCTTTATGCGAACTACCTCGGCTTCGCGTGCGAGTCGGACGTGTCGGTCGTGCCCATTACGACCCATATCGAACACGACTTTCGGCTGCCTCCGATCGAGGAGTTCCGGAGGCGACTCAGTCCCCGGACCAAAGCGATCCTCGTCTGCAATCCGAGCAACCCGACCGGCGCGCTCTACGGGGCCGACCAACTCGAGGAACTCCGGGAACTCGTCCTCGAGCGCGACCTGTTCCTCATCGCCGACGAGGTCTATCGCGAGTTCAACTACACGGGCCAGGAATGCCCCTCTGTGCTCCAGATGGCCGGCCTCGAGCGGCATGCCGTCATGGTCGATTCGGTAAGCAAACGCTACTCGCTCTGCGGGGCCCGGATCGGCTTCCTTTGTTCGCGCAATGGCGAGGTGATGACGTCGGCGCTCAAGTTCGCCCAAGCCCGCCTCTCTCCCCCGACCCTAGAGCAGGTCGGAGTCGAGGCCTCCCTCGCCGCGCCGCAATCGTACTTCGACGCCGTCCGGGAGGAGTATCGGCTGCGCCGAGACCTTATCACGTCGGAGCTGCGCGCGATGGAGGGCGTCGTCTGCCCGCGGATCGATGGCGCGTTCTACGCCACGGTCCACCTGCCGATCGACGACGCCGATGTGTTCTGCCGGTGGCTGCTCGAGTCGTTCGAGCATCGCGGCAGGACCGTCATGCTCGCCCCCGCCACCGGCTTCTACGCTACCGAGGGGCTCGGCAAGCAAGAGGTTCGCATCGCCTACGTTCTCAACCGAGAGGCCCTGGGCAAAGCCATGGAATGCCTCGGCGAAGCGCTGAATGCCTACCCCGGTCGGACCGAGGCGCCCGCCCCGCGGCTGGCCCACTCTTAGGCGAACATGGCTCGGGTCCGCGTCAAGGTCTGCTGCATCGCGTCCCGCGATGAAGCCGATCTCGCCGTCAAGATGGGGGCCGATGCCGTCGGCCTGGTTTCGGCCATGCCGAGCGGACCCGGGCCGATCGAAGAGCCCCTCATCCGGCAGATCGCCGATCACCTGCCGCCGCCGGTCGCGAGTTTCCTGCTGACGAGCGAGACCTCCGCCGACGCCATCGCCGACCAAATCCGCCGATGCCGGCCGAGCGTCGTTCAGCTGGTGGACTGGGTCGAGCCTCAGGCGATTCGCAGGCTTCGTAAGAGCGGGTTCGGCGTTCGCTTCGTCCAGGTGGTCCACGTCGAAGACGACCGCGCCATCGAGGCGGCACGGCTCGCGGCCACGGAGGCCGATGCGATCCTGCTCGACTCGGGGCGCCCGAGCCTGGCCGTGCCCGAGCTCGGGGGCACCGGGCGAACCCACGATTGGGAGGTCAGCGCGGAGATCGTCCGGCGGCTCGCCAAGCCCGTGTTCCTCGCCGGGGGCCTGCATGCGGGCAACGTCGCCGAGGCGGTCCGCCAGGTGCGTCCCTACGCGGTCGACGTCTGCAGCGGGGTGAGGCAGGAGGGCCGGCTCGATGGCAAGCGGTTGGGCGACTTCATCCGAGCCGTCTTGACAGCGTCCGCGTGACCCCGCCCAAAGGCCATCATCCCCCTCGCGGGCATGTGAGGGCGGTGCGTGTACGTTAGACGACCGGAGGAGAAGCGGACGACGAGCGGTAGACGAGCGGTGTACACCGGTGGGTATACCGCTCGTTTACCGCTGGTATACCGCTTGTATACCGCTCGTCTAAGGTACACGCCCCGCCCTGGGTAGGAGGTGGATTCCCTAGCCGTAACCTAGAAGCGGGCACGCGGGATAGAGGCTTGCGGCGCAGACGGCATCACCGGTAAGCCGTCCGAGTGCCATGCAAAGGGACAGGCCCGTGCTTGGCGTTCGCCATTTCAGACGGTCTTCCCGAGCAAAACGGGCAGGTTCGGCTCGCATCGTGCCGCCGGCATCGGGACTTCGAATCGAAGGGCGCGTTCCACGTAGCCGAGGAGGGAGTCGGGTTTGGGGAGGCCGAGCATCTCTCTGGCTTCGGCGAGGAGGAGTTCGAGTTCGAGCCGTGTGTCCCAAGTTTGGGCAGCGAGGTTGGTGGGGGCGTCGCCTTGCGTCGGCTTCGCGGCGGCCCGCGCCTCGACCTGGGCGAGGAGGGCCTTGGCTTCGGCCTCGCGCCCCAGTTTAGCGAGGGTCATGGCGAGGAAGACTTGGCCGATACGGCTCGGGCTGTCCCCCTGGACCGCCGGATGCAGCCGCTTCTCCGCCTCCTCGTACCGCCCAGCACGGAAGAGCAAAGCGCCGGGGGAATCGGCGCGGGCGTACCGCTGTGGACCGCTCGCCGCGGCCTTCTCGACGGCCTCGAGGAGCGGCCCGAAGTCCTCTAGGGCGCCGGGAGCGGCGCGAGCCGCGACCGCGGCGACGGCGTCGATCCCGACCGGGACATTGAGAGCGCCCATGGTGGTCTGCGCTTCGACCGGAATGCTGACCGTCGGCAGCAGGGGAATGCCCGCCGCTTTCAATTTCGGCAAGGGATCTGCCATGAAAGCGGCCCTGGACTCTTCCGTGGCATTGACTTGCGACATCAGATCGGAAAATTTCTTGTCGTTTGCAGGATCGTTGAGCATGGTCTGTACTCCTGGAGATCTATTCGAACGGCGTTAGCGGGAGACGGTTTGCTGCGCCAACTCCGACACCTGCTCCCTGACCCGGTGTCGTCGGCTCCCTTGTGGGAGTGCTTCAATCTGGTCTTGCGATGGCGGCCCTGGCGCCGTTCTACGGCGGCACGCGGTCGTTTCCCGCGATTGGCCGTCGTTGCCGGTCAACGCCTCCGGAATTGGTCCGGCGTGGCGAAAGACGAAAGGAAAGTCGCGCCGGCGAAGCAGGATTCGTGGTCGCCGGGAAGGTCGGGTCGGGCAGAAATGCCGTCGCCGACGAACACCGGGCGATACCGGACGGAGAGCGGACAAACGCGGGAAATCGTTGGTGGCCGAGAGTGCGTGCTCGGTCGTGATCAGCCCAAAGCCCTTCAAAACCAGTGTCCGCAGCTTTCCTGACGCTGTCAAGGGCGGGGCGGAGCAGCGCTTTCGGTCAAGCTATCAGGTGGTTTGATGCCTGGGAAAGTGCCATTCGGCGCCTTCCCGGCGTTCTCGCGGGGTGCCGTCGATGCTGCCGTGGGCCTGCGGAATGCCGGGGTTTTCGAACGTAAGCAATTGATGCCTGGGCGATTCTCGCTGCCGGGAACGAAGGCCGATGGGCAATGGCCGGCGGCAGCATTCGATAGGCCAGGCCTATCACCGTGCGCGGGTGATCAGGCGCTTGAGCCCTCGCTTCGACGCTGATCAGTATTTTCCATGGCCAGCGATGCCGAGCGGTCGCCGCCTGCAGGGGCCGGCTTGTTGCCTGCCGGCCCACCGCTGCGCCGGCCGTGCCTACCAGTTGCTCTCGCGCTCCGGGGTGGCGGTGATGTTGTGGATCGAAAGGTCGGCGCCGTTGTATTCCTGTTCCTGGTCGAGGCGCAGGCCGACGACGCTCTTCAGAACGCCATAGACGAGGCCGCTGCCGAGCAGCGCGACGGCGATCGCCAGGCCGGTCATCAGCAACTGCGGCATGAAGGCGACGCCGCCGACACCGCCCAGTGCCCGGCTGCCGAAGATGCCGGCCGCGATGCCGCCCCAGGCGCCGCAGAGGCCGTGCAGCGGCCAGACGCCGAGAACGTCGTCGATCTTCCAGCGGTTCTGGGTGAGCGTGAACATCATCACGAACAGTCCGCCGGCGACGCCGCCGACGACCAGTGCGCCCATCGGGTGCATGATGTCCGACCCCGCACAGACCGCGACCAGACCGGCGAGCGGGCCGTTATGCACGAAGCCGGGGTCGTTCTTGCCCGCCACCAGTGCCGCCAGTGTTCCCCCGACCATGGCCATCAGCGAGTTCATCGCCACCAGCCCGGAGATGTTTTCTATGGTCTGCGCGCTCATCACGTTGAAGCCGAACCAGCCGACGGTCAGGATCCATGCGCCGAGGGCGAGGAAAGGGATCGACGACGGCGGGTGCGCCGAAATTCCGCCCTGCTTGGTGTAGCGCCCGTGGCGCGCGCCGAGCAGCAGTACGGCCGGCAGGGCGATCCAGCCGCCCATGGCGTGTACCACCACCGATCCGGCGAAGTCGTGGAACTCGGCGCCATAGCTTGCCTTCAGCCACGCCTGCACGCCGAAGGCCTGATTCCAGGCGATGCCCTCGTAGAAGGGGTAGATGAAGGCGACGATCATGAACGTCGCTGCCAGTTGCGGATTGAACTTGGCGCGCTCGGCGATGCCGCCCGAAACAATGGCCGGGATGGCCGCCGCAAAGGTCAGCAGGAAGAAGAACTTGGTCAACTCATAGCCGTTCTTCTGAATCAGGGTTTCTGCGCCGTGGAAGAAGCCGATGCCGTAGGCAACGCTGTAGCCGATGAAGAAATAGGCGATCGTCGATACCGAGAAATCGGTAAGGATTTTCACCAGCGCATTGACCTGGCTCTTCTTGCGCACCGTGCCCAGTTCGAGAAAGGCAAAACCGGAGT
>ERZ761603.193-NODE-193-length-54480-cov-65.040937_pt1 | contig 54480 bp, 50 predicted proteins | sample MGYA00511879_ERZ761603 | MGnify/ENA primary metagenome ERZ761603 (study PRJEB28899, sample SAMN02850040) | bioreactor sludge metagenome | biome: EBPR Sludge; feature: EBPR Bioreactor; material: flocular biomat | place: Australia: Thorneside Wastwater Treatment...
AGGGCGGCGTGCACGTGGCGGCCATGCGCCGCTCGGAGCAGTCATACCAGCATGTCGTTCCGGAGCGCGTCGGCAACCGGATGCGCGTCGTGGTCTCGGCGCTTTCGGGGCGGGCCAACATCCTCAGCAAGGCCGAGGAGCACGGTCTCGAGGTCGGCAGCGCGGCGGACGTGGTCGGCGTGCTCAACGAGGTCAAGGAACTGGAAGCACGCGGTTTTTCGTTCGAGGCCGCCGAGGCATCGGTGGCCATGATGCTCAAGCGGCAGCAGCCGGACTACGCGGCGCCGTTCGCGCTGGTCGATTTCCTGGTCAACGTCGAGCACCGTCAGGGCCGTGGCATCTTCGCCGAGGCGATGGTCAAGGTGAAGGTGAACGGCGAGGTGCTGCACACCGCCGCCGAGGGCAACGGTCCGGTGAACGCCCTCGACATCGCCCTGCGCAAGGCGCTGCTGGGGCACTATCCGGAGATCGCCGCCTTTCACCTCGCCGATTACAAGGTGCGCATCCTCGATGGCCGTGACGGCACGCAGGCGATCACCCGCGTGCTGATCGACACGCGCAGCGCCGACAAGGTATGGAGTACCGTCGGCGCCAGCGCCAACATCATCGAGGCATCGTGGCAGGCGCTGGTCGATGCAGTCGAGTACGGGCTGTCGGTGGCGCAGTGATCGCGCCGCCGGCAGAACACTCTTGTCCCGGCGCAGCGCTGCTGTGCCTCCGTGAAATGGAACAGTCATGAAAGCAAAAATCGTCTTGCTCCCCGGCGACGGGATCGGTCCGGAAGTCGTTCGCGAGGCCGTTCGCGTTCTCGATGCGATTGCCGGCCACCACGGCCACCAGTGGGATTACCAGGAATGCCTGATGGGCGGCTGCTCGATCGACCGCTTCGGCTCGTCGCTGACCGACGAGACGCTGGCCGACTGCCAGGCCGCCGATGCCGTCCTGCTCGGTGCCGTCGGCGGGCCGAAATGGGATGATCCGGCGGCGAAGGATCGCCCCGAGCGCGGTCTCCTCGCCCTGCGCAAGGGGCTCGGCGTCTTCGCCAACCTGCGGCCGGTCAAGGTGCACCCGGCGCTGATCGATTCATCGCCGCTGAAGCCGGAAAAGCTGCGCGGCGTCGACATCCTCGTCATCCGCGAGCTGACCGGCGGCCTCTACTTCGGCTGGCCGAAGGGCCGTGACGTCAAGGATGGCCGTGAGCGCGCCGTCGACACCCTCGAGTATTACGACTACGAGATTCGCCGGGTGGTGGAGCTGGCTTTCGAACTCGCCAAGGGCCGGCAGCGCAAGGTCACCTCGGTGGACAAGGCCAACGTGCTCGAGTCCTCGCGCCTGTGGCGCCAGATCGCGAGCGCGACCGGCGCGGCGAACCCCGAGATCGCGCTCGAGCACGTCCTCGTCGATACCGCCGCGATGCGCCTGATCACCGGTCCCGCCTCGATGGACGTCGTGGTGACGGAAAACATGTTCGGCGACATCCTCACCGATGAGGCGTCGGTGCTCGCCGGCTCGATGGGCATGCTGCCCTCCGCCAGCCTCGGCCAGGGCCGCGTCGGCCTCTACGAGCCGATCCACGGTTCGGCGCCGGACATCGCCGGCAAGGGCATTGCCAACCCGATCGGCATGATCCTGTCCACCGCCATGCTGCTGCGCCACTCGCTGGGACTCGAGGCCGAAGCTGCGGCGGTCGAACTGGCCGTCGACGCGACGATCAGCGCCGGCGCCCGCACCGCCGACCTCGGCGGCAAGCTGAGCACGAAGCAGATGGCGGACGCGATCATCGAGCGCTTGTAGGTCGCCAGGCCGGGGTCGTCGGCTTGGTGGCTTAGGCGGCCCCGACGCTCCCCGTGTCTGCGTTGCTCGGGCTTGCGAGCAGCCTTCCTGGGCCAGATGGGCTATGGTTCGACAACACTAGTCAGACGCGACATTGACAGCGCTTGATGGGGTGCCTATAGTTTTTTTGGTGTTCCTGTGGTTCGTCTGCTCGTCGCTGCGGTCGGCGTTGTCAAATGCCGGTTGCGGGATCAGGTACGGCAAAGGCGTGTCGGTGTCGCCGGAGCAACAGCGGGTGTACCCTGGTCGCGCCGCCTGGACGATCAGTAATTGCCGTATCCAGCTGAGTAAGCTGGATGAACCGAACGACTTGGAACTGCGCCGGTTCGGCCGCCGGTTGCCGCGACTTCACTCGCCGCCAGTGCGTTGGCAACACGCTTCCAAGGCAGTGAGGCCGCTCCAGGATCTGCTCATCGAGGCCGCAATGAGCCACTACAAGGAGACAATCATGAACAAGACCATTCGCTATATCCGCCTCGCATAGGGGGGGTTGTTGGCGCTTTCGTGCGCTCTCGTCGCACCGGTGAACGCTGCCGGCGGCGCCAATGAGTCGGGTTGGTACGACCCCCGCCCGGGCGGAGAATCCGGCAATGGCAACGGCAACGGTAACGCCTGGGGCCGGCCCGACGCGGGGACCCGTGGTAATGCGGACGGCAAGAACCCCCCCGGCCAGTTGCCGAACCCGGCGGATGATGGTGACAATGGCTATGAGTGTGACGACAACAGTGGCATCGCCAAGGGTAACCCGGCCCACACGGGGTGCATTCAGCCAACCTGAAGATAGTTCATTTCCAGGCCTCCGGCACCAGAGGCCCCGGCGAAGTGCGCCCGGTAGCGCGCAAGTAGCGGACGGGGCCTTTCCTTTTTCCTCGGTGCCGGTCACCACGGAAGGGGTCACACCACGGAAGGGGTCAAGTCTTTCATTTTTCCCCGGCAAGTACCCGCGAGCCACGAGCGGGGTCAAGTCTTTCCTTTGTCCTTTTGCTGCAAGATGATCCGGCGATCGCGACGCTGGCGCTGCGCATTTTCCGGAGCGTAGTCGGACGCTTTCTGCCAGGGTCGCTCGGCAGCCGCTCCCGCGTCGGCGCGGCTGCCTTCCCCCAACCGCCTTGGCGCTGCTCAATGCCCATCAGCACTTCCACTGCCCGGTTGTCGAGTGCGTTTTCAAGGCGGACGCTTCGGGAGCGGCTTCATTTCATGAAAGCCGGCTTCCGATCAAAAACCACTGGACGAAGTGCAGGCCAAGTATGCCGCCGTCTGCTGCGCGCGTTGACCCCGGGGTACTTCTTGCGCCGGAAGACGCCGAGACGATGGCGAACCCGGATCACGGTGGCGGGCTGGTTGCCGACGCCAGCGTGCGCATCCAACACGCCGGCGCCTCCTCTACGCTTCGCCGCCAGCTATCGGCGGTTCTTGACCGCCACTGCCACGTGCTGGAAGGTCGGCGTGAAAGCGACGCCGAAGATCCAGTCATCAGAGCACCAAGCCGGATCCCGGCGCCAAGGCCACCACCAGGGCAAGTGCAAAGAAAATTTAGCGATACAATTTTTTTGCACTCAACCATCATCGATGGTTGCCCCGGTCCGGTGGTGCCGGTACACGCTTGACGGAGATGCGGCAGTAGTGCGGCCGTGGCGCGTCCGACAGCGAATAACAGCGGACGATTTGCTACTGCCCACTCGGCGACGGAATACCGAGGTTGAAGGTGAGGAACCGGCCGGGCTTGAACGCCGGCAGCGCCTGTCCATCCTCCGGGACGAGGTAAAAGGAGCAGATCGACGGTGCGATATCTTCGCTGCGTGTTTTTCGCCAGCCTACGCCGCTCCGGATCAACTGCAGGCTAACAACCACGGCACGCGCAGGCAGCCGCCGAACTATCGAGCGAGCGGGAGAACAAGGACCGAGCGCAAGCCGCCGAGCGGCGAATCGGCCAGCACGATCTGGCCGCCATACAGGCGTACCAGATCATCGACAATTGCCAGCCCGAGGCCTGATCCCGGTACTTCCTCGTCGGCGCGAGCACCGCGACGGATGACGGCATCGCGCTGTTTGACGGCCAGGCCGGCGCCATCGTCGTCAACGACGATGCGCAGCTGATCGTCCTTGCTGCAGGTGCTGATTTCGACCCGATGCGAAGCCCATTTACAGGCGTTATCGAGCAAGTTGCCCAGCATTTCCTGCAAATCCTGCGCTTCGCCGCGAAAACTCAGCGACGTCGACGCTGGCATTGCGGTCAGCACCAGCTGTCGATCGGCATGGATACGCCGCATGGTCCGCGCCAGCCCCTCGATGATCGGCGACACCGGTGTGCGGGTACCGGGGATACGGGCACTTGCCGCCGCCTGCGCGCGGGCCAGGTGGTAGTCCACCTGCCGTCTGGCGATGCCCACCTGGTCGATCACCAGGCCGGAGAGTTCCCTGTCGTGGGTGTCCGGGCTCTGGGCGGCGTTGAACAGCACGGAGAGTGGTGTTTTCAACGCATGTGCGAGGTTGCCTGCCTGCGTGCGGGCGCGCTCGACGACTTCGGCGTTCTGCGCCAGCACGGTATTGAATTCGGCAACCAGGGGCATGATCTCCGCCGGAAATTCGCCCTCCAGCCGCTGCATTTCGCCGCTGCGCACCTTGCCCAGCGCAGCGCGCAGCTTTTGCAGCGGCGCCAGTCCGACAAAGACCTGGACCATGGCGGCGATGACAAGGCCGGCCCCGAGAGCGCCAAGCGCCAGCCACAGTGCGCCACTGAAGCGTGAGACCGGTTCGGACATCTGGCGCTCGTCGGCGGCGGCGATCAGGCGGAAGGTGCGTGGCTTGCCATCGGCGTCGTCGTCGATGCGCACGCTGCGTTCGATCATGCCAAGCTTGCCGCCTTCCGGGCCGGTAATGCGGTGCCGGTGGAGTTCGCCGTCGGCGGGCGTATCCGCCGGCACGGTGAGTACTTGATCCCACAGCGAACGCGAGCGCAGCAGCCCGATGCCCGCCGCTGCGGCGCGACTGTCTTCATAATTGTCGTTTTCGATGCGGTCGATCTGCCAGTAGCGGCCGGAATAGGGGCGGCTCAGGCGCGGGTCGCTCAGGGGCAGCGCAAGGACCGGGAGTCCGCGTGCATCGAGCGTGAGATTGGCGGTCAGCTGGTCGAGATGCGTTTGCAGCTCGGTGTAGAACTGGGCTTCCACATGCCGGTGGAAGAGGTTGCTCAAGCCCCAGCCGGCGACGACGATCGAGGCGGCGATCCAGACCAGGGTACCGGACAGCAGGCGCAAGCGCAGCGAGCCTCGCGGCAAGGCAGATACGCCATCCCTGGTCACTGCAGCCGTCATTGCGGCGCGCTCAGACGATAACCCAGGCCACGCACGGTTTCGATCAGCCGTGGCGGCAGTTTCTTGCGCAGGCGGGCGATGAAGACCTCGACCGTGTTCGAGTCGCGATCGAAGTCCTGGGCGTAGATGTGCTCGACCAGATCGCTGCGCGAAACAACTTCGTCGCGGTGGTGCATCAGATAGGCGAGCACCCGGTATTCGTGGCTGGTCAGCGTCAGCGCCTGGCCATCGACCGTGGCGCGGTTGTTGCGGGTATCCAGGGTCAGCGGCCCGCAGATCAATTCGGCGCTGGCATGGCCGCCGGCACGGCGGATCAGCGCGCGTAGGCGGGCCAGCAGTTCTTCCATGTGGAAGGGCTTGGTGAGGTAATCGTCGGCGCCGGCGTCGATGCCGGCGACCTTCTCGTGCCAGCCATCGCGCGCCGTGAGGATCAGCACCGGCATCGTGCGACCGGCGCTGCGCCATTTCTTCAGGACGGTGATGCCGTCCATCTGCGGCAGCCCAAGATCGAGAATCACCGCGTCGTAAGGCTCCGTGTCGCCCAGGTAGTGGGCGTCCACCCCGTTTCCGGCAGCATCCACCGCGTAGCCCGCCGCCCCCAGACCGTCGGCCAGCTGTGCCTGCAGGGTTGGTTCGTCTTCAACAATCAGGATGCGCATCAGTGGTCTTCTCCGCCGCGTCGATTTCTTTGCTGTTCCCGTTCGCGCTCATGCCCGCCCGCGGCCTTTTTGCCAATGATGCTTCCATCGCGCGCATCCACCTTGAGTTTCATCAGCGCGCCGCCGCCGCGCAGCAGCTTGATCTTGTATACCCAGCGCTCCTGGCTGCTTTCACGCTCGCGCTCCAGTTCGACATCGACTACCTGCCCCGGATAGTCGCGTTCGACCCGTTCTAGGATGCTGCGCAGCGGCAGTACTTCGCCGGCTTCCACCGCCTGCCGGGCGCGGTCGTGATCCTCACTGGCCATGCTGGCGCCGCTGCCCATGACCAGACACAGCGCAAGAAGCGCGCCTGCGGCCATGCGGTGGCAGCGGCCTGAGGGGCGATTGACGATGTGGTCCTGTTTCAGCACGCGCAACTTATAGCCCAGAATTGATGAACGCAGGATGAACGACGGGTTCAGCCTGCGTTCAGTCACCTGCCTGCATCATGGCTCCCATACCGCCAAACACCAAACGAAAGCGACGAGAGACACATGAGCAGAAAGATCACCGCCCCCCTGTTTGCCGCCAGCCTGGCCCTGATTGCTTCGGGCCCCGGCATCGCCGGGCCGCGCGAGGAACAACTGGACAAGTACGCCAGTGCTGCCAGGGCCGCCAACCCAGCCTTCGCCGGATTCTCCGCTGCGCGTGGCAAGGCCTTGCACACCCAGGCCTTCGGCGGCGGCAAGCCGGCTACGCCGGCCTGCACCTCATGCCACGGCAACGACACGCGCGGCGCCGGCCGCAATCCCGCCGGCAAGGCCATCGAGGCCATGGCGCTGTCGGCTTCGCCCTCACGTTACACCGACCCGGCGAAAGTCGAGAAGTGGTTCAAACGCAACTGCAACGAAGTGCTCGGTCGGGAATGCACGCCGCTGGAGAAGGGCGACTGGCTGACTTTCGTGATCAGCCAGTGAGCCACCCAACATTCAAGGAGCCGAACATGAAGATACCCGCCCGCCCTCTGGCCCTCGGCCTGCTCGCCATCGCCTTCTCGGCGCTTGTTCTCGGCAGGGCACAGGCCGGTGGCAGCCACTATTTCCCGCCCGTTGCCGAACCGGCGGTCAAGGAAGAGTGCGGCAGTTGCCACATCGCCTTTGCCCCGTCAATGCTGCCGGCCAGTTCATGGAAGCGGATGATGGGCGAGCTCAGAAATCACTTCGGCGACGATGCCACGGTTGATCCCGCGCTGGCAGCAAAGATTACCGAGTATCTGGTCAACCACGCGGCCGACACTGGTGGCCGACGCTACAGCGACAAGTGGCTGCGCGGCGTTTCGACTACCAGCGCGCCGCTGCGCATCACCGAATTGCCGAAGTGGGTGAAGGAACACCGCAAGGTGCCGGACTGGGAGTGGAAGCACAAGGATGTGCGTACCAAGGCCAACTGTGCCGCCTGCCATACCGACGCCGAACTCGGTTACTACGACGAATGAACGGCATGTTCCATGAACGCCAGACATGCATAGATGCTTCAGGGCGCATTCAGTCAGAGCCTCGCACAATGAACGTGGATTTGTGGGCAGCAGGATGTCCGCCGAACCCAGCAAGCGCCGCTGTCGCGACGATCTCCCGCAGAGCGCCCCGCCAGCGCAACCGCCGGCCAGGTAATCGGCCTGCAACTTTTTCGAGCGAATCGCCATGAAACCACTACTCGCCAGTCTGCTTGCCCTGGTCGCCGCCGTCTGGGGCTGGGACGTGCTCAACACATCGTACCCGGCCAGCGCGCATCCGCTATGGATCAGCCGCCAGGAGGCGCTCTATCTGAGCGGCTATCTGTCGATTGCCCTGATGTCGCTGGCGATGTTCCTGGCTACCCGCCCGACCTGGCTGGAAGCACCGCTGGGCGGGATGGATCGTGTGTACCGCACCCACAAGTGGGCGGGCATTCTCGCGATTTCACTTGCCGCATTGCACTGGCTGATCGAGATGTCCGACGACATCCTGAAATCGACGATTGGCCGCGAGGGGCGCATCCCGAAGGAGAAGTTTGCCGGTCTGCTGAAAGTGCTGCGCGATCTGGCCGAAGACATCGGTGAGTGGGCGATCTACGCCGTGCTGATCATGCTGGTCATCACCCTGTGGAAGAAATTTCCGTACAAGGCGTGGCGTTGCCTGCACCGTGCCATGCCCGTGCTCTATCTGATGCTCGCCTTCCACGCGGCATTGCTGGCCCCCACGCATTACTGGGCGCAGCCGGCAGGCGTGCTGCTTGCCGCGTTGCTGGCCGTCGGGGTGTATGGCGCCTTTCGCTCGCTGCAGGGCGGCATTGGTCGTACGCGTCAAGCGGCCGGCGAGATCCTCGCGGTCGAGCAGCCATCGCCGGACATCACCACCGTAAGCTGCCGCCTCGATCGAGGCTGGCACGGTCACCATCCCGGCCAGTTCGCCTTTGTCACCTTCGACGACAAAGAGGGGCCGCACCCCTTCACCATCGCCAGTGCCGACCAGGGCGATCGGGTGATCCGCTTCGCGATCAAGGCCCTCGGCGACTACACCGGCAGCCTTGCCGCTCGCCTGCAAGCAGGACAGGACGTGCGTGTCGAAGGCCCCTACGGCCGCTTCGATCTTGCCCGCTGCAATCCGCATGCCCGTCAGATCTGGATCGCAGGTGGCATCGGCGTGACGCCTTTTCTTGCCTGGCTGGAGTCGCTGCAGTCGGCGCCGGCACAAGCACCGGCGGCTGACCTGCACTACTGCACCCGTGATCAGGCCAGCGATGCTTTCGTGCCGCGCCTTGAGCGCCTGTGCGCGACGCTGCCCGGCATCCGCCTGCATGTGCATGGCGCACGTCAGGGTGCGAGCCTGACGGCGGAATCCCTGATCCGTTCGCTTGGCAGCGAGAAGCAGGCCGAGGTCTGGTTCTGCGGTCCAAGCGGGCTCGCCGACGCCCTGCGCAACGGGTTCGGCAGGCTCGGCAGACGACTGCGCTTCCATCAGGAAGCCTTCGAGATGCGCTGAACTGTTTTTCACCGGTGGATCGCTGCATTCCGCATCCGACACCGGAAGTTGCAAGCCAAGAGGAGATTGAATCGATGAAGCGGAATGCCCTGCTGCTGCTCGCCGCCATGTCGCTATCCACGGGCGTTGCCGGAACATCCGTCGCTGCCACCGCCGGCGCCGCACCAGGCCACAAACACGAACACGGATCCGAAAAGGCAATGGCAACGCTGCAACTCAACGCCGGCAAGAAGTGGGAAACCGATGCCGCCCTGCGTCAGGCAATGGGCAACCTGCGCGAAGCCATGGCGGCGTCGCTGCACAAGATCCACGAGAACCGGCTGTCGAAAGATGGCTACGCCTCGCTGGCAAAGAAGGTCGAGAGCGAGGTCGGCAATATCGTTGCCAACTGCAAGCTGGGAACCCAGGCCGACGAGCAACTCCATCTGGTGATTACCGACCTGCTCGCAGGCGCCGAGCAGATGGCGGGCAAGGCGAAAGCCGTGAAACGCCGGGATGGCGCCGTGCGCGTGATCGGCGCACTCGAAAAATACGGCAACTATTTCGATGACCCGAGCTTCAAGCAGATCAGCCACTGACCGCTGCACTGTGGTCGGACGCGGACGGGGCCACGGGACCTGGTACTCGGCGCGACCGATCAGTTGGAGCGCCGGCTCTGGCCGAAACTGAAAGAACGTCTGTCCACGACGGGTCAGTAGCCGGGCGACCACTCACGCGTTACAGCATGACTGGCGTGGGGTTGTCTCAACGGTGCGCCGTACCCGCCGCTGGCGGAACTCGGCCCGCTACACGAACAAGTCGATCGGACAATGGCTGCGGATGAGATCTGGATGACGAGAACTAATGCAGCGGGCAAAAATACCCGCCACTTTTGTAAGTGAAGTTTGCGATCTTCCTGATCTCGTCGTCGTCGTTGACGTCGCAGCTTTCGACCAACTGGTTCACGGTAGCGCGTGCATTACGGCAGGCAGCCTTGCACAGACGCATCTCCATCTGCGCCTTCTCTGTTCCCAGGGCATGGATTTGCGCCGTGGCGCGGGCGACACAAGCCACCTGGACGTAGAGGTTCATCGCGATTTCGGCCACGCGTTTCTGAAGGAACTGTTCGTCCATGATGTGCCTGCCGTACTTTCGCAAGGCAGCTTCGACGGTGGCCGCAAGCGCTTTCACGCCCTGCTCAAAGCCTGCCGCCTCGTCCCTTAGCAGCGGATCGGACAGCGTGAGTCGATCGGCGTTCACCGTATGGCTGACCTTGGTAGCGACATAGTCGTAGATCACCCCCATCTCGCCGATTGGATCCTTGAAGGCCCTGGCCAGTTGGGCCAGCTTTTGTCCGGGTCCTTCCATTCCGCTCAGGGCGATGAACATGCGCTGAATCTCGTTGGTCCCCTCGAAAATCATATTGACGCGGGAATCGCGCACCAGCCGCTCGTACGGATGTTCCTTCAGATAACCGTCACCGGAAGCGATCTGCAGCGCATGATTCACGATGTTCCACAGCGTCTCGGTGTTGTAGGCTTTGCAAATCGAGGACTCGAGCGAGAAATCCTTCACCCCGCGATCTACCATCCCGGCGGTCAGGTAGACGATGCTCTCCATCGCGTAGATGCCCAGGATCATTTCGCCGAACTTCTGCTGAATCATGCCGAACTCGCCGATCTTCCTGCCAAACTGCTTGCGTTCCTGGGCATGGTCGACGGCTAGCTTGAGCGCATATCTGGCCGTGCCCACGCAACCCGAGGCGAGCCCTAGGCGCCCATTGTTCAAGACCTCCATCGCGATCTTGAAACCATTGCCGGGTTCGCCCAGCACGTTTTCTGCCGGCACACGTACGTCGTCGAGATAGATCGAGGCCGTGTTGGCTCCCTTTTGGCCCATCTTTTCGTCAGGCGGCCCGGCCTTGAACCCCATGGACTTCTCAACAATAAAGGCGGTGATGCGCTCTTTCTCCTCACCGTTCCTGATGCATTTCAGTTTGGCGAACACCGTGATCAAATCGGCCAAGCCACCATTGGTGATCCAGATCTTGCTGCCGTTGAGCGTGTAGCTGCGGTCCTCGTTCATCACGGCCCTGGTCTTCATGCCTTGTACATCGCTGCCGGCAGTAGCCTCGGTAAGCGCGAACGCCGCGATCTGTTCGCCAGTGGCCAGCTTTGGCAGATATTTCGTCTTCTGTTCCTCCGTCCCGAACAGCAGCAGCGCCTTCATGCCAATCGATTGATGCCCGCCGACGAAGACGGCGACCGAATTGTCGTAGGTCGCCAATTCCTGCATGATTCGCGCACAGGACGTCGTATCGAGATCCAATCCGCCATATTCCCTTGGGATCTGCATTCCCATCAAACCCAGATCCTTGATGCCGCGAACGACTTCCTTCGGCAGACAGGCGTCGTGATCGATCTTCCGGGGGTCAATCTTGTCCTGCGCGAACGTGCGCAGGGAATCCAGGATTAGGGCGAGTCGTGCTGTCTTCTCCTCGTCGAGCGCAGGATAGGGGAACACCAGGTCATCCTGGATATCGCCGAAAAAGAGCGACTTGGTGAAACTTCGTTCATCCACTGCCTTAACCATAAAGCCCCCCGAGCAGAAACTCTTGAATGCCCCCAAATGTCTATCAACGACCCTTGCCTCGATTCATTATGCAAGGCAGCAACGAAATAGCAAGTTCTCAATCGTGTAGCCACCGTCGGTAGGCCCAACCTGGGCCCGTGCACGCTGCTCGATCCGTTCGACAGACGAGGTCGAGACCATGGACGCCATTTGCAAGGTGAAGTAGCGCTCGCCCAGCGCGGACGCGGATGGCGTGGACGGGGTCTTGCCTTCTTCCTCGGTACGGGTTTGGCAAGAGACCTGTCCGTTCTCGCTGGGGTACGGGCGGGAGAGGAAGCATCTGTCCCCTCGAATGCTGCCGGGTCTCGGTAAAAGGGAAAGATCCGGGTCCATGCCAGTCTCAGCGTCCGGACTGCTCGCCGCGCACCGCCCGGCCAAGGCGCCAGAAAAGCCAGGCCATGGCGAGGGTGGCCAGGCCCCAGAGGCTCTCGATCGGCTGCCGGACGACGGCACTCGAGGCCATCCACAGGACACCCAGCAGGAAGGTCGCCGGCGCCAGGGGCCAGCCGACGACCTTGAGTTGAGCGCCTTCGCGCAGCCGGACCCGGATCAGGCCGACGACGGTGGCGGCAGCACAGAGATTCAGGGTGAAGCCGATGTAGGTCAGCAGGCTGCGGAAGCTGGCGCTCCACATCAGCGCCAGCGCCAGCGTGCACTGCATGGCGATCGCCAGCCGTGGCACGCCGGCCTGCGCCCGGAACAGGCGCGGCAGCTCGCCGTCGGTCGCCATGCGGGCATAGACCCGCGACCCGGCGACGGTCATCGCCGAGACCGATGCGACCAGGACCAGGGCGATCAGCGCCGTCAGGGTATCGGCCCAGAGCGCACCGCCCAGCGCCTGCGCGGCGAGGCGGCCGATCTCTGCCTGGCCGGCGAGTTTCTCCCACGGCGCCGCAAACACGAAGGCAGCGTTCAGAGCCAGGTAGAGACCGGTTACCAAGGCGGTACCGATCAGCAGGGAGCGCGGCAGGTTACGCTCGGCATCACGCACCTCGCCGGCAACATAGACGGCGGCATTCCAGCCGTAGTAGCTGAACGATACCCAGGTGAGGCCGACGGCAAAGCCGGCGGCGCTGCTGCTGTCCGGTGTCGGGCGAGTCAGCACCTCGGCCGGCAGGCGCGCCAAGGCGAGGACGGCGAAGGCGCCAATCAGCAGCATCTCGAGCGCAACCGTCAGATTGTGCAGGCGGGCACCGCCCTCCATGCGCAGCGCGTGGATCAGGGCCAAGCCGCATAGCAGCCCGCTGCCCAGCCATTGCGGCGAGCTGCCTGGCAACCAGTCGCGGGTATATTCTCCGAAGGCGAGTGCCGCGGCGGCGAGCGGGGCGGAGAAGCCGACGACGATCGATATCCAGCCCGCCATGGCGCCTGCGGCCGGGTGCAGGGTGCGCGAGAGAAAGAGGTATTCGCCGCCGGACTCGGGCAGTCGACGAGCCAGCGCGCCATAGCAGAGGGCGCCACAGGCGGCCAGCCCGCCGCCGACCAGCCAGGCGAGCAGCACCAGCCAGGGCGACTGCAGATCCGCCAGCAGGAAGCCGCTGGTGGTGAAGACGCCGCTACCGACCATGCTTGCCACCACCAGCGTCGTTGCCGAGAACAGGCCGAGCCGGCGGGTGGCGACTGGGGCGTTCACCTTTTCGTGCCTTCAGCGGCACCGGTCATCGGTACGAAGCGCACCGGCAGGATGGCTTCGCGCTCCAGCCTGTCGCCGCGTTTTCTCAGCAGGAACAGCTTCTGATCATCCCGTTCGCCAACCGGGATGACCATTCGGCCACCCTCCTTGAGCTGGTCGACGAGAGGCTGTGGCACGTGGTCGGGCGCGCAGGTGACGATGATGGCATCGAAAGGCGCAGCCTCGGGCCAGCCCTGGTAACCATCGCCATGACGCACGCTGACGTTGCGGTAACCGAGTCGCGCCAGATCGCTCGTGGCCCGCTTGGCCAGCGGCTCGACGATCTCGATGCTATAGACCTCGCGCACCAGACCGGACAGGATGGCTGCCTGATAGCCCGACCCGGTGCCGATTTCGAGTACCCGGTCGGTTTCCCGCAGCGCCAGCTTCTCGGTCATGAAAGCGACCACGTAGGGCTGGGAAATGGTCTGGCCGTAGCCGATCGGTAGCGGTTGGTCCTCATAGGCGTGCCGCTTCATGGCCGCGGGCACGAACTCGTGCCGTGGTACCGTGGCCATTACCTGCAGGACCGCCGGGTGGGTGATGCCGCGTGACGATGGGATTAGCTGCTGCTCGACCATACGCTTTTGCGCGGCCGCGTAGTCAATGTCGGCAGCTGCCACAGGGGCGCCGGCAACTGGCGCGACCAGTCCCGACAAGAGCGTCAGCAGCGCGCCGGTCAGGCCAGCCGCTCGCCGTCCTGTTCTTGGGGAAGGTATGGCTACGGGGCTCGAGGCAGGGTCATGATCGGCGGGCATCAGTTTCTCCGTAGTATTTGAGCAGAGGGGTGGGCCGGTCAGCGGCGGTTGAGCCGGGCAGGGTGCGCAGGCATCGGCAGGGTTGCTGCCGCAAGGCCCGGCACCTTCTCCGTGCTCGGCACGACGAGCGCCGGCAGGCGCCAGGCGAGCCGCGCCTTGCTGCACTGGGCGTCGCCTGGCTGGACCTCACGGCATGGCGACGGGCGTTGGCCGTACACGGCGCATGTCACGCAGTGCCCGACCTCGCCCTGCAAAGCCTGGCAACGCGGCGACGCGGCATTGGTTCCGGCCATGCACGCGTACCAGGGTGAAATCTGTTCGACCAGGGCGTCGGGCAAGCCAAAGGCATCGGCCTCGGCCCAGTAGAACGATACCCGAAAACTTGCGCAGCAGGCGCCGCAGTCGCGGCAGTCGAAGAGGCTGGCGGCGGTGGTGAGTTCGGCGTCGGCAATGACGGCTGGGTGCTTGCCTGGCATCAGTGGCGTCGTGTGTTTGTCTGCACGGATTGCTCGGCGCCTGGTTGCTCAGCGCGCCGGCTCGAGGCGCGCGATGACGCCGCGCGGGCTGTCGGTCAGCAGATAGATGAAGCCGTCTGGTCCGTTGCGTACATCACGAATGCGTCCGATGTCTGCCTTGAGCAATTGTTCCTGACGGACGACGCGCGAACCCTCAAGCTTCAAGCGGACCAGCATCTGGTCGCGCAGGGCGCCGACGAAGAGATCGCCACGCCATGCCGGGAAGCGGTCGCCGGTGTAGAAGGCCATCCCCGAGGGCGCAATCGACGGTGTCCATTGGTGCACGGGCTGGGCCATGCCGGGCTTTGCCGTTCCCTCGCCGATCTGTGTTCCGGTACCGTAGTTCCTGCCGAAGGTAATCACCGGCCAGCCATAGTTGAGCCCGGCGCGGATGATGTTGATCTCGTCGCCGCCTTGCGGGCCATGTTCGTGCGTCCATAGCTCGCCCGTTTTGGGGTGCAGGGCGGCGCCCTGGATATTGCGGTTGCCGATCGTGAACTTTTCCGGCAGAGCGCCGGGTTGCTGCACAAACGGATTGTCGACCGGGATCCGCCCGTCGTCATGCAGGCGGATCACCGACCCGGCGTGGTCGTCAAGGCGCTGTGCCCGCTGTTGGTCACCGCGATCGCCGAGGGTGATGAACAGAAAGCCCTGCCGATCGAACACCAGGCGCGAGCCGAAGTGGCGTCCGCCGTTCGACTTGGGGAGCATCCGGAACAAAACCTGCACGTCGCCGAGCGTCTTTCCCTTCAGCCGGGCACGGAGCACCTCGGTGCCGTAGCCGCCTTTTCCTTCGGCGACGTAGGAGAGATAGATCCAGCCGTTGTCACGAAATCCGGGGTGCAAGGCCACATCGAGTAGCCCGCCCTGGCCGACCGCGGCGACCGGTGGCAGTCCACGCACGGGTTCCGGATCGAGCCGGCCATCGGCATCGATCAGCCGCAACCGGCCCGGGCGCTCGCTGACCAGCATTCGTCGGTCAGGCAAAAAGGCGAGGCTCCAGGGGTGTTCGAGACCTTCGGTGAGAATCGTCAGCCGGACGCGCTGCCCTTCGCTTTCGAAAACCTGGGCGAAGGCGGTCAGGGGCCAGAGGGCGCAAAGCAGCAGCCATCCACCAAAGAGCAGCCAATGATCTGGCAGGATGAACTGCGTCGGTAGGTGCTGAGAACGGTCTTCCTGCATGGGGACTCCTCGCCTGAAGCGTGCGCTGCGACCACTTCCAGTGCTGCAGCCGCAAGTATCCGGCGATGATCGCCGGTGTTCAAGTCGGGTAAAATGCGCCAGGAAGAAAATCCGTGCCGGAAGCCGACGGTCTGTTGTCTGGACTCGGGTTCAGGGCCATTCTTGCAGCGATCATCACCCATCCATGACAGGTCAAACTCATATGAATAGCCATCCCTCTGATTTACTGCCGCTGGACCAGGAAGGTGCAGGATTGATCCTGACTCCGTGCCCGGGAACCAGGGGCGTGCAGACAACGACTGCGCTCGAACAACTCCAGGTGGCCGGCGCCGATGCGCTGATCACGCTGTTGCCGGCAGCTGAAATGGCGAGCAATGCGGTGACCGACCTCGGGCAGCTTTGTGCGCAGAGAGGTCTGCAGTGGTTTCATCTGCCGATCGAGGATGAGCATGCCCCCGAGGCGGATTTCGACGCAGTCTGGCAGACACAGCGGCCGGAGGTCCATCGACTGCTGGACGCCGGCAAGAAGATTGCGATCCATTGCAAGGGCGGTTCAGGCCGTACCGGATTGATGGCGGCGCAGATCCTGGTCGAACGTGGCTGGCCAAAAGATGAAGCGACACGCGCTGTCAAGGCGCTGCGACCGAACGCGCTGAGCCTGGCCGTGCATCAGGATTACCTGGCCGGGCTGCCTGCGCCTTCGGCCGGCGGATAAGCGGCGGTCGTGCGCTGCGCGAATTTCTGCGTCACTTAGAGATCAGCGCGTCGAGGGTCCGTCATGCGAGGCGCACATTCTCGACGTCTATGTTTCAGGCAGTATGGGGAGAAACGGATGAAACGATTGCTTGGCTGCCTTTTGCTGGCGGCGGTGCCCGTGCTTGCTCCTGCCGGTGACGTCCAGGTAAACGTGGGCAGCATCAGGGTGGAGACCGGCGGTACGACGATCAGCTTTGGCGAACGCGACAGGCGCGGTTACTACTGGGACGGAAGAGTCTGGCGAGACCCCGTTTACTGGGAGAAGCACCATGGCAAGGGGCAGGGCCACGGCAATGGCCACCACTGCCCGCCGGGTCAGGCCAAGAAGGGCAATTGCCGGCCCCACCAGGTCCCCCCCTTACAGGTGACCGCCTGACTGGTTGATCCGTACACCGCCGCTCCAGCGCGGCAGGCGCCGCATCACGCCTGCGCGGAAAAGCGGGGACGGCCGGCCTGGCGAAGGCTGCTGGAGCGATTGAAGGCGCCGGATTGCAGGATGGAAATGAAGAGCCGGTCGTCCTCGGCGATGTGACGCTCGAACCAGTATTCGCAGTAGCGCAGGAAGGAGTGGGCGTCGCGCGCCTTGCTGCGGACCTCGGTCAAAGCGCGGCGCAGCATGCGAAGAGTGTCCTCGTGGATTTTCGTGTGCTCGGCGAACTCCAGGCCCGCTTCCTCGGCGATCCGCTCTTCCGTGGCGAAATGCATTGCGAAGTATTCGAACAGTGCATCGAACTCATCAATCGGGACGTAGCTGTTTTCGAAACAGGCGGTCTTGAGCGATTCGATACGGTGGAATATTTCCTCGTGCTGAGCATCTATTTCGGGCAAATCGACTAACAGCGCTTCCGGCAGCCAGCCGGCAAAATTGATCTCCATGGCAAGTCTCCTCTGGAAATGACACTGGAAATGACAGGGCCTTTGTTATTATTCACGCAGTATAGAAAGAAGACCTGAAAAATTCCACAGAAATCAAAGTTAAGTCAGGAAAATATCGTTGGAAGCTGTGTTTCCACGTGAGGGGTGGGCAACGGGCAGCGTGCACCTTCGCTTCCTGCCTCGGCGGCCGAGTTAACGAACAAATAGCCAGAGGTAGCCCAGCAGGCCAACGACGCCGAGAAACGGCAAGGACCAGGCGTGGAAGCTCAGCCAGGCACGTCGGTCGCCCAGCAGACGCAGTGCGATCAGATTGGCCAGAGATCCGATCAGGAAGCCGAAGCCGCCAACGTTAACCGCCCAGGCAATCACGCGCCAGTCCTGGCTGTGCTCGGCGAGCAGGATGGCTGCCGGCACGTTGCTGATCAGTTGCGAGATTGCCACGCCAGCCAGATAAAGGCGCTGCGGATCGTGCAGCCCGATCAGGGCGACGATCGCCTGCACCGGCGGCAAGTCGGCAAGCAGGTGCAGGTTGATGAACATCAGGATGAAGACGACGATCAGCGCCCAGTCCACCTGCTTCACCACCTCGCGAAAGGCGATGGTGAAGGTGGTGACGACGATTGCCAGTCCAACCCAGGGTTGGCGGAGATCGAGCAGCAACAGGAACAGCGGATAGAGCAGCAGGCTGGTCCATAGCAGGTGGGCGGCCAGAGGCGGTGGCGCAATGTCCGCGTGTGTGTCGATGTGCCGGTTGGGAAAGGCAAGGACCGTAAAGACCAGCAGGGTCACCAGCAGGATCATGGCCAGCGCTGCCATTTCGGCAATGAAGGCAGGGAACGAGGCTCCCGATCGCTGCCAGAGGAACAGGTTCTGCGGGTTGCCCATCGGCGTCAGCACGGAACCGGCATTGACTGCCAGGGCCTCGAAGATCACCAGCCGTGTAGTCGGCAACGAGGCCATGCCATGCAGTCCGAGCGTCAGCGGGACGACGATGAAGAGGGCGATGTCGTTGGTCAGCACGGTTGCCATGGCTGCTGCCGTGCACACCAGCAGCAGCGCCAGATGGCGCTCGCTGTGCATGCGCGTGATGACCTGGTAAGCCACGTGCTGCAGGAATCCGCTTTCCTCGAGCCCGGTCGTCAGGAGCAGCAGACCGGCGAGCGCGGCAATGGTTGGCCAGTCCACGTGTTGAGGGTAGGTCGCAATCGCGTCGGGGTCGAACAGGCTCAGGCCGAAGCAGAGCAGAACCAGAAGCAGAAGCAGACGATCGCGCTGCAGGCGGGCAGCGATTTCGGCAGGGATCAGCAGCAGGCGTCTCATCGCGTTCTCTCGGGGCTGGGCGCGAATTGTACGTCGGTTATGTGGGCACCGGCCCGGACAGTGCTGCCGGCTTGCTCGCGGGTTGTACGTGGACCATCAACGCAGGAAGCTGCGGTGGTAGCCGTCCACGCGATGGACTAGAATGGTCCGGTGGGCTGCGCAGAACTTCACCTCTTGATCAAACGAAAGGAATGACCATGGCACGAATCGAGAAGGACTTTCTGGGCGAGAAGGAACTGCCGGACAACGCGTATTACGGTGTGCAGACGCTGCGTGGGCGGGAGAACTTTCACATCACCGGCATCCCGATGTCGGCAGAGCCCTATTTCGTCAAGGCCTTCGGCTATGTCAAGAAGGCAGCCGCTTTGGCCAATCGCGATCTCGGCGTGCTCGATGCAAGGGTGGCCGATGCCATTGTCGGCGCCTGCGACCGGCTGATCGCCGGCGAGATGTGCGACCAGTTCGTGACCGATTTCATCCAGGGGGGTGCGGGTACCTCGACCAACATGAACGCCAACGAGGTGATTGCCAACCTGGCGCTGGAAAGTCTCGGCCACCGGAAAGGCGAATACCAGTACGTCAACCCGAATGACCATGTCAATTACGGGCAATCGACCAACGACATCTATCCAACGGCGTTCCGGCTGGCGCTGATCCTTCGCCTGGCCAGCTACATGGACGCACTGCGGCGGCTGCAGGATGCCTTCTACGCCAAGGGCAAGGCGTTCGAGAAGGTTCTCAAGATGGGCCGCACGCACCTGCAGGATGCGGTTCCGATGTCACTCGGGCAGGAGTTCCACGGCTGGGGTACGACCATGGGCGAGGAAGTCAGCCGTATTGCCGAGGTGCGCCAGTTGTTGCACGAGATCAATCTTGGCGCCACTGCCATCGGCACCTCGGTGACGGCTGCGCCGGGTTATCCTGAACTGGTCACCCGTTACCTCTCCGAATTGACCGGGACCCGATTCATTCTCGCCGGCGACCTGGTCGAGGCGACCTCGGATACCGGCGCCTATGTGCAGTTGTCGGGCGTGCTCAAGCGGACGTCGGCCAAGCTGACCAAGATCTGCAACGACATCCGCCTGCTGGCCTCGGGGCCGCGGTGCGGCTTCAACGAGATCAACCTGCCGCAGATGCAGCCCGGCTCGTCGATCATGCCAGGCAAGGTAAATCCGGTGATTCCCGAGGTGGTCAACCAGACCAGCTTCCTGGTGATCGGACTCGACCTGACCGTGACTCTGGCCGCGTCGGCCGGGCAGCTGCAGCTCAACGTGATGGAGCCGGTGATCACCTTCGCACTGTTTACCTCGATTTTCACCATGGAGAATGCGGTCAACAGCCTGCGGGTGAACTGCGTCCAGGGGATCAGCGCCAACGTCGAACACGCGCGGGAGATGGTGCTCAACTCGCTCGGAATCGTCACCGTGCTGAAGCCGACATTGGGTTACAAGCAGTGTGCGGAGATCGCGCGCGAGGGCTACGAAACCGGCAAGTCTCTGCACCAGATCGTGGTCAGCGAGCGCGGACTGATGACGCAGGCGCAGTGGGACGAGGTCTTTTCGTTCGAGAACCTGATCAGTCCGCAGTCCGAGTAGCCATTTCCTTGCGGCGGTTTCCCGCTGCCTTGAGTTGTCCGGGGGTGGCGCTGATGGTCAGCCCCTCGCTGGTCTTTGCCGGAGAACAGATATCATGAGCATGGCGATCTTCCTGCAGTTCGGGGTGGTCCTCGCGGCGATCTGGATGGGCGCACGCTACAGCGGCGTCGGACTTGGCCTGTGGGGTGCGGTCGGGCTGCTGGTGCTGGTCGTCGGCTTCGGTGTAACGCCGACGTCGCCGCCAATCGACGTGATGCTGATCATCCTGGCGGTGATCATGGCCGCCTCGGTGATGGATGCGGCCGGCGGTATCGATTTTCTGGTCCGCCTGGCTGAACGGATCATTCGCGCCAACCCGAAGTACGTGACGATTGTTGCCCCGCTGACGACCTGGAGTTTCAGCTTCGTCGCCGGCACCGGGCACATCGTCTATCCGCTCTTGCCGGTGATCTACGAAACCGCGCACCAGAGCGGCATCCGTCCCGAGCGGCCGATGGCAATCGCCACCATTGCCTCGCAGCAGGCGATCACGGCCAGCCCGGTGGCGGCAGCGACTGCGGCGATGATCGGGCTGTTTGCCGAGAAGGGAATGACCCAGTGGGGTCTGCCAGAAATCCTGATGATCTGTGTTCCCGCCACACTGACCGGCATCCTGGTGGCGGCGATCGTCTCGATGTTTCTCGGCAAGGACCTGAAGGACGATCCCGAGTATCAGGCGCGCCTGGAAGCGGGGCAGATTCCGACACCCAAGGCGGCGGCTGATCGGCCCCCCCTGAAGCCGGCAGCCAGACTGTCAGCCTATCTCTTTCTGGCCGGCGTGGCGCTGGTGGTGCTGTTCGGCTTCTTCCCCGAGTTGCGCAGGCTGCCGGGTGCCAAGACCCCGCTCGGCATGCCGATCGTGATCGAAATCGTGATGATGGCGGTGGCGGCGATCATGCTGATGGCGACCCGTGTGAACGTCGACGAAGTGCCGAAGACGGCGACGCTGCGCGCGGGGGTGGTGGCGGTGATCGGGATTTTCGGCCTGGCCTGGCTCGGTGACAGCTTCATCGCCGCGCACAAGGATGTCATCGTCCCGGCCATCGGCCACTGGGCCGAGGCGGCACCATGGACCTTCGCCTTCGGCCTCTTCTTTGCTTCGGTACTGCTCTACAGCCAGGCCGCGACGACGCGGGCACTGATGCCGCTGGGAATCGCGCTGGGCATCCCGCCGCAGTTCCTGATTGCGATGTTTCCGTCGGTCAACGGCTACTTCTTCATCCCGACCTATGGCTCACTGATCGCGGCGATCAACTTCGACCTTTCGGGGACGACGAAGATCGGCAAGTACGTGCTCAACCATTCGTTCATGATTCCTGGTCTGGTGGCGACCGTGGTGGCCGTCACTACCGGTCTGCTGCTGGCGCGAGTGATGTTCTGACCGCGCAGGCGGCGCAGCAGGCCGGCCATCGACCTGGCGACGGCGCGCCTGCGCGGCCGTCCGGCTTAGCGGCGGCTGACGCTGAGCGTCACGTGCCCCCGGTTGTTGGCGTAGAATTTCCAGGCATCGTTGGCGTAGCAGTAGAGATAGCCGGAGCGCTTCGGCGTCAGTCGGAGTCCTTTGCCGATGACGAAAGTCTGGCCTTCGATGGGCGTGCCACTGGCATCCATGTTTGGCTGGTTGGCGATCATGCCGATCAGGGCAAACCATGGGGCATCCTCGCAGCGGCGCGAGCCCCACCAGTCTGCACCGTGCTTGTCGGTCAGTCGCTTGTAGATTTGCTCGGCCTCGCCAAGCGCGTTGCCGAACAGGTAGGCCACTTCGCCGATCTTGAATTTGCTGTTGCGCGCTCCAGCCGGACCACAGGCGATGTTGCTGTCCAGCCATTCACCGCTGGCAGACAGGTCATAGCTCACCCCGGCTGCAAGATGGAGCCCGGTGGCATTCCAGTGTTGGCGGGCGTACACGGCGACGCTGGCCGAGTCGCCGGCGGCGAGCACGCGGGTTGGCCAGTACGGCGCCTGGGTCAACGGCGGCACCTGATGCCGCTCCCAAACCTGTGGCGCCAGTTCGCTGCCGACGCTGCCTGCAGCAACGCAGGGGGTGGCGCGCGGCAGGGTGCGCAGATGCTTCCAGATGCCTGTCGCCGAGTCATGCAAGAGACCGCGCGGGTCAGGGGCCAGTTGGCTGGCAAGCAATGGATTGATGCGCAGGCCGAGCGCCGCCGCTTCGTCGATCATCCACTGCAGCGCGCCATCGGAGAGGCCACACTCGGCGTAGCCGCCACCGACGTCGCTGTGCGTGCCGGCAAACCAGAGCTGCAACAGGCTGCCATCCGCCGGGCGCTGGCCACCGGTCCACAGCGTCGGCGCGAAACTTCCCCGTTGTTCGTCCATCGCCAGCGCATGCCGCCCATGGCGGACCAGGGCGCTGAGTTCGGTGTCGTGAAAGCGGTAGTTGCGCGGGTTATCGAGCAACTGGTCGAGGAGAACCAGATCATCGGGCACCCCGAGCGAGCCGACGGTATCCCAGACGCCGATCAGGTGAATGCCGACCCTGCCATCTGGCAGGTCGCCGCGCAGGAAACTGTAACCGGCGCTCCATCTGCCCGGCGCTTCGCGTTTCCGGTAGCCGCGGTCGTAGGCTCGCTGTATCGCATTCCAGGCCTGTCGGTCGTTCTTCCCGCTGAGGTCGAGCAGGCCGCAACGGGCAACGAAGCCGCCAAGGCTGCGCACGGTGTAGGCGCCGCGACTGAAGCCGAAGAGGTAGATCCGGTCACCGCTGTGGTAGTGATCGCACAGCCAGCGGTAAGCGCTGAGGATGTTTCGGGTGAGGCCCAGGCCAATGCCACCCCCGAGTACTCGTTCGAGGAGCGTGCCCTCCGCACCGACACCTGGGTGGTAGTAGGTGAGCTGCCGATCGTCGGCGACGCAGAGGTTGTGGAGCTTGACGACGTTGGTCGGGCAGGGCAGGACGGCCATCTCCTGCTCCGGGGTGCACCATGTTCCATCACTGCAGACAACGAGATTGCGCGGCATGACTCTATTCTCCATAGGTTGAAAAGGGTGTCGGCAGAAGAGAATGTGGGTTTCCGATCGTGGTCGCCGCCGCGCTGTCAGTCGCTGCAGGTGGCAAGTCGAAGCGGAAGCAGGTGAACTCGGTGGCGGCTCGCGGCCGGCTGAAGAGGTAGCCCTGGACTTCCGGGCAACCATGCGACTCAAGGAAGTGCAACTGTTCGACGGTCTCGACCCCCTCGGCAATGACCTCCATCTTCAGGCTCTCGGCCATCGCGACGATGGCGCGCACAATCGCTGCATCATTGGCGTCGGTCGTCAGGTCACGCACGAAGGAACGGTCTATCTTGAGGCGGGTGACCGGGAAGCGCTTGAGGTAAGCGAGGCTCGAATAGCCGGTGCCGAAATCGTCGATGGTCATCCGGATGCCGAGTCTTGCAAGCGAGTGCAGCAATGTGATGGCGGTGACCGTATCGGCCATCAGCATGCTCTCGGTGAGTTCGAGTTCGAGGGTCGACGGCGGCAACTGCCATGCGGCCAGGGTGGTGTCGATCTGGTGGCAGAGGTCGGCTTGCTGCAACTGCCGCGCCGACAGGTTCACGCCGACGCGCAGGCTGGTGTGTCCGGCATCCCGCCAGCACCGCGCCTGGCGGCAGGCCGCATTCAGCACCCATTGACCGATGCTGACGATGAGACCGGTTTCCTCGGCGATCGGGATGAAGCGATCGGGCGCTATGAGACCACGCTGCGGGTGGCGCCAGCGGAGCAATGCCTCCATACCGGTGACCTCGCCGCTGCGGCAATTGACCTGCGGTTGGTAGAAAAGCTCGAACTCGTCGCGCTCGATCGCGGAGTGCAGGTCGTGCTCGAGCGAAGCCCGCTCCTGGATCACCAGGTTCATTGCCGGCGTGAAGAACTGGAAATTGTTGCGACCGCGCTCCTTGGCGTGATACATCGCCGTGTCGGCGTTGCGCAGCAGGGTCGCTGCGTCCTCACCGTCATCCGGATAGATGCTGATGCCGATGCTCGGCGTGACGTGCAGGGGCCGTTCGTCGATCAGCTGTGGCGAGGAGACGACTTCGAGCACCTTCCTGGCCAAAGTCGCCGCGCTTCCGACGTCGGTAAGTCCGGGAACGACGAGGATGAACTCGTCGCCCCCGAGCCGTGCGACGGTCTCGGTGTCGCGCAGTACCCCGGTCAGGAGTTCTGCGATGCGCGCGAGCAGACGGTCGCCGGTGTCATGACCGAGCGTGTCGTTGATCAGCTTGAAGCGGTCAAGGTCGAGGAAAAACACCGCCGTGTGGTCCGCGTTGCGCCTGGACCTGGATATTGCCTGCCGGATCCGGTCGTCAAGCAGCATTCGGTTCGGCAGTCTGGTCAACGGATCGTGGTGGGCGAGGAAGTGGATATGCTCCTCGGAGCGCTTGCGTTCGGTGATGTCGTAGAAGCTGCCGATGTAGTGCGTCACTGCGCCGTCCCCGTTCCTGACGGCAGTGATCGTCAGCCAGGCCGGAAAGACCTCGCCATTCTTGCGCCGGTTCCAGATCTCGCCGCGCCAGACGCCGCGGACCCTGATGCAGTTCCACATTTCGCGATAGAAGCCGGCACGCTGGCGCCCGGAGGAAAATAGCTTCGGTGTCTGGCCGATGATTTCGTCGCTGGTGTAGCCGGTGATCGCGGTCAGCGCCGGGTTGGTCGAGACGATTCGCTGGTCGGCAGCGGCAATGCAGATACCTGACGTGCTCGCCGAGAATACGCTGGCAGCCAGGCGTTGCGCGTCTTCGGCACGACGTTGATTGACGATTCGCCAGATGTCCTGGCCGATCAGGCGCGCGGTCTCTATCTCTTGCTGGCTGTATGGCGCTGGGTTGTTGCCGACGCCGAGCAGCATGCGGCCGACACCCCCTTCGATCACCGGCACGCTGATCATGCGCTCGATCCCGGCAATTCCAGTCAGAGCTCTGTCGAGGCCTGCCCGAGGCGAATCACAAAGGACTGCCGTGCGCTTCTCCAGGGCCTTGGCCCAGATGCCCTGCAGAGCGACCGTCGCGAGCGGGTCGGCGTGCGCTGCGGGGTTAGCCCGGCAGGGGTCGCTCGACCAGATGACCGCTTCGAACGTGCGCTGGTCCGTGTTGACGAAACACAGGAACGATGTCTGGCTGCCGGTCAGTCGCTCGGCCACTTTGAGCCCGTGCTGAAGGAATGACGCTTCGTCCATCTGTTCGGCAGTCTTGGGCAAATCGAGCATGGCCAGCGCACGTTCGGCCTGGTGCTTGAGCAGCGCTTCGGCCTGCGACCTTGCCTGTTCAAGCTTTTGGCGCTCGGTGATGTCGGTGAGAATGCAATGGGTCCGCGCCTGGCCGTGCGGTCCGTGGTGGACGCGGCCGTTGATCAGGACAGTGCGCCCCTGGCCATCCTTCTGCCGAAGGTGGCACATCAGTTCGTCGATACGGCCGTCGGCGATGAACTGCGGGAAGGTCTCGACCAGGACCGGCAAGGATCGCTGGTCAAGGAAATCGGTAATCGGGCGACCGATGACCTCGTCGCGGCCGTAAGCCAGCAGCGTCAGCCAGGCGTCATTGACCTCGACCAGCCGGAGGCTTGCCACATCGATCGACTGATAGGGCAGCGGCGCGTCGCTGAACAAGGCGCGATAGCGCTCCTCGGAGTCGGCCAGGGCCAACTCGCGGTCGAGGATGGCGTTGGCCATGCGGCGCATGCTCAGCGCGAGATTCGCCAGCTCCAGGGCTCGCGACGACGGCAGGGGCGCTGCGTAGTCGCCGTCGGCAATCGCCTGAACGTGGCGGCTGAAGTCGGCTACCCGTCGCACCAGCGCCTGACCATAAAGGTAGGCGCTGAGCAGGGCGAGAGCGAAGGCGGCTGCCACCCCGGCAGCGATGGCCCGCAAGGTCGAGTGCGTGGTGGCGAAGGCGGATTCGGTCGGCTGGGCGACCAGCGTCAGCCAGCCGGAGGCGCCAATCGGCGTCACCGTGCCGATGTATTCGCGCCCGGCGAGCGAGAAGCGCCCGGTTTCGAAGCGACCAGCGAGTCCGGCCTGCACCAGTGGCAGGTAGCCAAGGTTTTCCTGGCGCGTAGCCGCGCCGGCATCCGGGTGCGCCACGACCTGGCCCAGGCGATCGAGAATGATCGGCAGCACGGTGGCCGCCTCGCCGAGTTCGGCAATGTGGTCAGACAGTCGTTCGAGGTCGATTTCGCCCACCAGCGTCCAGCGCTCTGGCGTCGTCAGCGCTGCCTGGCCGCGCAGCCGCACGGTCGCGGCGACAACGATCTTGCCGCGCTGCGACAGATAACTGTCCGACCAGAGTACCGAGCCGGCCGGCCGCACCGCTTTGACAAAGCCACGCGCCGAGAAGTCGAGTCCCAATAGCTCGTCGCGACGTTGCCGCCGTTCCAGTGGCAGGCCGACATCGACGACCCGTGCATTGGCATCGAGGACATAGAGTGCGTCGAGTGGCGCGAGCGCGTGGGTTAGGGTATCGATGATGACGCGAGTGCGCTCGGGGGTGGCGCGGGGCTGGGCTTCGATCTCGGCGGCCACTCGCTCCAGTGCCGCTGCCGAGCCGCGCAGGAAATCGTCGACCTGCCGCGATAGCGCCACCCCGAGGGTTCTGTTGCTGTTCGCGACCTGATCGTTCAGGCGCGGCAGCAAGACGCCAAGCAAGACGGCCACCACGGCCACGATGGCCACTCCGACCACGGCGGAGAGACCCAGCGTGAGCCAGAAGCGAAGAGATCGAGCCATGCCGCGGATACTAATACAAAACGGTACTTGAACTCGTTACCTGTACTCGGCTACTCCCTGGCACTTGATCCGTGAAAGCTAGCGCAGGGACCTGAACTCCCCGTCGCGGATGACTGACAGAAAGGTGTCCCGCCGGGTGTCGCCATGCGCGTCGAAGCGGATCGGCGATTGCGCGCCGGCATACTCGCCGTGGGCAAGGATCGCCTCTTTGAGCGTCTGGCCGCTCGACTGGCCGGCAAGCGCGTCAAGTGCGACATTGGTCGCGTCGAAAGCGGTGAGTCCGGCGAAACCCGGTTCCTGGGCGAAGCGTTGGCGATAGGCGTGGCGGAACGAGAGGTAGGCCGCCGCCTTGCTCTCGCGGTCAACGTACTGGGCGACGACCAGACCTTCCACCGCCTTGCCGCCCAGTTCGAGCAAACGTTCGGTTGCTGCCCACTCGGCCGTGCCAAGGCGGACGGACGCGTTACGCATGCGAATCTGCTGCACGAGCAGGCCGGTGTCGACCGAGTTGCCGATGATCATCACGCCATCAGGTTTGCTGGCGAGGACCTTGGTTGCCAGGGCTGCCAGTGAATCACTCGAATCGAAGCCAAGCTCAGCGACGATGCTGCCCCCCATGGCTGCGAACGCCTTCCGGAAATCCCCAGCCCAGCTCTCGCTGTAGGCCTTGTTGCGCAGATCACAGACCAGCGCTACGCGACGCAGGCCTTGCTCAACGAAGTGGTACTCGGCCGACTTCAAGACATGCGTCGCGGTGGGGGCGACGACGCGGAAAAACTGGTCGTCGATACCGGTCAGTGCATTGGTGGTGACGGTCGGGGCGATCAGCGGGATCCCGGCGGCATTGATCTCGGGCACTACCACCATCGCCATGGCGCTGGTCATCGGCCCGATGATCACCGGGACCTGGCGCGCCAGCAGGCGCGCGACGGCCTGTCTGGCCACCTCGGCGTCCTGCTGGTCATCTTCGGCGATCAACTCGATCCGCCGACCCTTGATCCCGCCCTGCTGGTTGCGCATCTCGACCGCCAGGATGGCGCCGTTGCGACCGCCAATTCCGAGGTCGGCGACACGCCCCGAGAGACCACCGAGGAAGCCGATGCGCAGCGGTTCGGGCGGCGTGCAGGCAATCATGCCGGAGGCGAGTGTGACCAGGATTGCGACCCTCAGCAGCCAGGTGGGCGGGACGCGGATCACCGCAATCGTTATCGGGAGCAGCATGCGAACCTCCAGGAGCAAGTCGTCCAGCCTGGCAGTCGCGGCAGGGCCCGATCGCCACACGGGTCGAGTATAAGCCAGGACGCTGGTCATGACGGGACGCTTCCTCAGCCCTCCGCCACTGCGTAGCGTTTGCAACGTCGGCGCAGCTTTTCTCGGGTCAACCGGAGAAAAGCAGAAAAAGCGTGGAAAAGTAGCAGTCAATGGCCTTCAAGCGATTGAAGTGTCTGGCATATCGGCGCTATTATCCTAGATACCGTCGATCGTCGATCCGACGTCAAATTTGTTGTCACAGGACATTCCCCACTGGAGAGAAATAGATGGACAAGAGAACTCCGCCGCCTGCACCAGGCACCGACAGCACTACGGCGGGAGCAGCAAAGCCCACCGATGATGCCGAGTCCCCGGTTGCCAAGCCGGCGGGACGAGCACCGCGGGCACGCGCTTCCGCCTCGACGCGTGCCGCGCAGCCGCGTAGGGCATCGGCGGGTGACGTGGCGCCGGCGCACACGCCCGGTGCGATGGAGGCTTACGACGTCGCCGAAGCGGCCAGTTCGGCGATCGAGCAGAAGAAGGTCGCCCTGCAGGACATCATCGCGCATGCCAAGGTCGGTGACACGGCTTCGCTGGCGAAGACGCTGGAGGCGATCATGACCGGCTCGTCGCCCGACGACGCGATGGCGCTGCGCAAGGCGCTGCTCGACAAGGAGCAGCCGGCGGCGAAGCCGCCGACGAGTCCGGACGACGAGCTGGCCAGTGGCTGGCGCGACAACAACTCGTACCCCTATCGCAACCTGATGTCGCGCAAGGCGTACGAGAAGCAGAAGTATCGCCTGCAGGTCGAGCTGATCAAGATGCAGAACTGGGTCAAGGACACCGGCCAGCGCGTCGTCGTGATCTTCGAGGGACGCGATGCTGCCGGCAAGGGTGGCTCGATCAAGCGCTTCACCGAGAACCTCAACCCGCGTGGCGGGCGCGTCATGGCGCTCGAGAAGCCGACGCAGGAGGAGCGCGGGCAGTGGTATTTCCAGCGGTACGTGCGTCACCTGCCGACTGCCGGCGAGATCGTTTTCTGCGACCGCTCGTGGTACAACCGAGCCGGCGTCGAGCGCGTGATGGGTTTCTGCTCCAACGAGGAGTACCAGGAGTTCATGCGCCAGACGCCGGAAGTCGAACGGACGCTGGTGCGCAGTGGCATTCACCTGATCAAGTTCTGGTTCTCGGTCAGCCGTAAGGAGCAGCGCCGCCGCTTTAAGGAGCGCGAGGTGCACCCGCTCAAGCAGTGGAAACTGTCGCCTATCGACCTCGCCTCGCTCGACAAGTGGGATGACTACACCAAGGCGAAGGAAGCGATGTTCTTCCATACCGACACGGCGGAAACGCCATGGACGGTGGTCAAGTCTGACTGCAAGAAGCGGGCTCGCTTGAACGCCATGCGCTACGTGCTGCACAAGCTGAATTATACGGGCAAGGACATCGAAGCGATCGGGCCAATCGATCCGCTGCTCGTCGGCCGTCCACACGTGGTTTATGAACCGAGTGGATCCGTCCACCCAGACGTAGACCACTCACCGATCCTTTGATCGGCAGCGAATTTGGGGTCAACCAGGAGGGGCACCGCAAGTGCCCCTTTTTTCTGACGTGACGGCTTTGCTCGCGTGTCTGGGCAGCGTTGCCAGGGCAGTCCTGGAGGGGTCCGATGGCCTCGGCTGCAGTGCCCGGGATTGTGGGGATGATGGGAAGCTTGGCTAAGCTGCGGATTGACCAGTTTGTCACTCGCCATGTGGGTCCGATTGAACTCTCCATCGGTGCTGCCGAGTGCGTGTGCATCGAGGGAGCGTCGGGCAGTGGCAAGACGCTGTTGTTGCGCGCCATCGCCGATCTTGACCCCCACGGAGGCGAGGCCTACCTCGACGGAGCGAGCTGCAGCAGCCTGCCGGCCCCGGCCTGGCGTCATTCGGTGGCGCTGGTGCTGGCCGAGAGCCAGTGGTGGTCGGAACGGGTCGGCGACCATTTCGACCAGGGCGTCGATGGGGCCTGGCTGGCGCAACTGGGCCTGCCGGACTCGGTCATGAGCTGGGAGATCGCTCGATGTTCGACCGGGGAAAGACAGCGGTTGGCATTGCTGCGCACACTGATGCAGGCGCCGGTGGCCTTGTTGCTTGATGAACCGACCGGCAATCTCGACCACGAGAGCACCCAGCGGGTTGAGGGGCTGCTGACCAGGTATCAACGGCAGCGGCAGGCGGCATTGCTCTGGGTCAGTCACGATGCCGGCCAGATCGAACGGGTGGCGCAACGTCGCTTCATCCTCGATGACGGCCAGTTGGCCGAGAAGCTGCCGTGATGAACGTGGTTCAGCTCTCGCCGGCCGACCTCGGCATCGCCTCGCTGCTGATCCTGGCGCTTGCCGGACTTTCATGGCGCATGCAGATCGGTAGCGAACGACAACTGCTGATCTCGGCACTGCGCAGCACGGTGCAGCTGTTTCTGATCGGCCTCGTGCTCAAGGTTCTCTTCGACCATGCCCATCCGGTGTGGGTCGCGCTGCTGGCGGCAGTGATGCTCACGGTCGCCGGGCGGGAAGTGATGGTACGCCAGCAGCGCTGTTTTGTCGGCTGGTGGGGGTTTGGCGTCGGCACCCTGTCAATGTTCGTGTCGTCGTTTGCGGTCACCGTCCTGGCGCTGGTCGTGGTCATCGGCACCGACCCCTGGTACGCGCCGCAGTACGCCGTTCCGCTGCTTGGCATGATCCTCGGCAACACGATGAACGGCATCTCGCTGGGGCTCGACCGTCTGACCCAGGATGCTGCACAGAGACGGCTGGTCATCGAAACCCGTCTGGCGCTCGGCCATGACTGGCGGCGGGCGATTTCCGACAGCCGCCGCGAAGCGATCCGGGTTGGCCTGATTCCGATCATCAACGCCATGTCCGCGGCTGGCATCGTGAGTCTGCCCGGCATGATGACCGGCCAGATTCTCGCCGGCACGCCGCCGGTCGAAGCCGTCAAATACCAGATCCTGGTCATGTTCCTGATCGCCGGCGGCACGGGCTTCGGCACCATGGTGGCGGTCAGCTTTGCTTCCCGCCGTCTTTTCGACGCGCGCCAGCGCCTGCGACTCGACCGGTTGAGCAAGCCCGGGAATTGACCGTGCGGTGGCAATGCGGGTTGCCGGGCGTCAAGCAGTGGCGCTCTGACGGTTTCCGCGGCGCGCAGTCAGACGAAGACAGATGCGACCAGACGGCTGGCCTTGCCGAGGACATCAGGGCACAGACAATCAACTTTCTGTGGCTGCAGGGTGTTGCCGATCCAGGTGATCTGCCGCTTGGCAAGCTGTCGGCTGGCGTAGATGCCACGATCGCGCAGTTCGCCGCGGGGTGCGAGCCCTGCCTGAACGTCCCACACCTGCCGGTAGCCGACGCAACGCATCGATGGCAGGTCGGCGCGCAGGCAATACTTCTGGCGCAGACCTTCGACTTCGGCTTCCAGCCCGGCGGCGAGCATGTGCTCGAAGCGATCGGCGATGCGCTGGTGCAGGATGGCGCGGTCGGACGGCAGCAGGCCAATCGACAGGAAACGGTGTTGCGGCGCTGGCCTGGTGCCGATGGCGATCAGCGCCGAAAGCGGGCGGCCGGAAAGGCGAAAGACCTCGAACGCGCGCTGGATGCGCTGCGAGTCCATGGGGTGCAGCCGGGCGGCGGTTGCCGGGTCGACCCTGGCGAGTTCGGCGTGCACCGCCGGCCAACCGCGGGCAGCGGCTTCCTGGTCGATCGCCAGACGCGTTGCCCGGTCGGCTGGCGGAAGATCGACGAGGCCTTCGATCAGCGCCTTGAAATACAGCATCGTGCCGCCGACGAGTAGCGGTACCCGGCCGCGGGCCGTGATCTCGGCCATCGCCGCCAGGGCGTCGGCGCGGAAGCGGGCGGCTGAGTAGGTTTCCTCGGGACTGATGAGGTCGATCAGGCGATGAGGAAAGTCGGCCAGTGTCGCCGCATCGGGCTTGGCCGTACCGATATCCATGTCGCGAAAGACCTGCGCCGAGTCAACGCTGACCAGTTCGACGGGAAAACGCTGCGCCAGCTCGATCGCCACCCGTGTCTTGCCGCTGGCAGTGGGCCCCATCAGCAGGATGGCCGGCGGCAGGTGTCCGGCAGGCGTTGTGTTGTCGATCATCGGCCGCGCAGGAAGTGGCGGTCGAGGTCGGCCATGCTCAGTTGGGTCCAGGTCGGACGGCCATGGTTGCAGTGGCCGGAACGTTCGGTTTCTTCCATCTGGCGCAGTAGTCCGTTCATTTCCGCCAGCGACAGCAGGCGCCGGGCACGTACGGCTCCCTGGCAGGCCAGGCTGCTCAGGAATTCGTTGCGCCGGGCGGTCATCAGTTGCGTGACGCCATGCTCGCGCAGCTCGGCGAGCAGCGAGCGGGCCAGCGCGGCGGGATCGGCAGCCAGCAGCAGTGCCGGGATGCTTCTGACGGCCAGTTGCCGGGGTCCCACCGGTGCCAGATCAAATCCAAGCTGCTGCAGCGTCTCGGCGTGTTCTTCGGCAGTGGCGACGTCGATCGCTTCGGCGTTGAACACCGCTGGAATCAGGAGTGCCTGGGTTGCCAATTGCCGTTCGTCGAACGCCCGCTTGAGCTTCTCGTAGAGGATGCGTTCGTGCGCCGCATGCATGTCGACAACGACCAGCCCCTGGGTGTTCTGCGCCAGGATGTAGACGCCGTGCAACTGGGCAAGGGCGTAGCCGAGCGGCGCTACCTCGCTGTCGGCGGTGGCCAGCGTCCCCGGCGATTGGGCGGGCGGCAGCATGGCCGGGGTCTGCGCCGCCTGGACAAAGCTCAGGTAGGCGTCGTTGATGACGGCTTCGCCTGTGCGTAGCGGCGCCTGGTGGGGTAGCCGGTAGCCAAAGGCAAGGCTGCCTGGAATACTCGGCGGCGCGCTGGCCGCATGCTCCGGGGCGAGTGATTCCTTGCTGTCCGGCGCTGTCCCCTGGCTGGCAGGCGAGGCGAAGGGCTGCGTCACCAGCGGACCGGACAGGAGGCGCTGCACGGCATGAAAAACAAATTGATGGACTGCGCGCGCATCACGGAAGCGAACCTCGGTCTTTTGCGGGTGCACATTGACGTCGACGGTGGCTGGATCGACCTCCAGGAACAGGCAGTAAGCCGGGTAACGGCTACCGTGCAGCAGGTCCTGGTACGCCTCGCGCAGCGCGTGGCCGAGCAGCTTGTCGCGTACGAAGCGGCCGTTGACGTAGCAGTACTGGGCATCGCTACGCGCGCGCGAATAGGCCGGCAGGGCGCAGTAACCAGAAACTCGCAGGGGGCCGGCCCGGGCCTCGAGCTGGCGCGCCTCGGCGAGAAAGTCGTCGCCAAGGATGGCGCCGGCTCGCCCGCGGGTGTCGCTGCTCACCAGGTGCAGGCTGACGCGGCCGTTATGCGAGAGGGTGAACGCGACTTCGGGATGCGCCAGTGCGATGCGCTTGACCGTCTCGGCACAGTGGGCGAATTCGGTGTTGTCGGACTTGAGGAATTTTCGCCGTGCCGGCGTGTTGTAGTAGAGATCGCGCATTTCGACCACGGTGCCGATTGCCAGTGCCGCCGGCGCCGGTATCGCTCCGGCTTGGCTGCCGAGCCGCCAGGCATGCTGTCCGGCCATTGTGCCGCCCTGCTGACGGCTGGTCAGCGTCAGGCGAGCGACGGCAGCCACCGAAGCCAGCGCCTCGCCACGAAAACCGAGGGTAGCGACCCGTTCGAGATCATCGAGCGAAGTGATCTTCGAGGTCGCATGACGGAGCAGGGCAAGTGCCAGTTCGTCACGCGCGATGCCGCGACCGTCGTCACTGACGCGCATCAGCTTGACGCCACCCTCTTCAAGCTGAATCTGGATCGCCGAGCTGTCGGCATCGAGGGCATTCTCAAGCAGTTCCTTGAGCACTGAAGCCGGCCGATCGACGACCTCGCCGGCGGCGATTTGGCTGATCAGCAGATCGGGCAGGAGATGGATGCTCGCGGTTTCAGGCATCGACTGATTATACCGGCTCGGCTTCCGGTAGAATCGCGCCTTTGCGTCTGCCACCGTCTTGCGGCCCATGGAATACCTGACTGCCTTCATCGACATCATCCTGCATCTGGACAAGCACCTGGCGCTGCTGGTGCAGCAGTACGGGCAGTGGATCTACGTCATTCTTTTCGCGATCATCTTCAGTGAGACCGGTTTTGTGGTGACACCGTTTCTGCCTGGCGATTCGCTGCTCTTCGTGGCTGGGGCGCTGGCCGCGCTGGGGGGCATGGAGATCGGCGTTCTGCTTGCGGTGCTGATCGCCGCTGCGGTCCTCGGCAACATGCTCAACTACCAGATTGGCCGCTACCTCGGACCGAAGGTCTTCCACTGGGAGCAGTCGCGTTTTTTCAACAAGGCGGCACTGCAAAAGACGCATGCCTTTTACGAGAAGCACGGGGGCAAGACCCTGGTCATTTCTCGCTTCCTGCCCCTGTTCCGCACCTTTGCCCCATTCGTGGCGGGGATTGGCGCAATGACCTACGCGAAGTTCAGCTTCTTCAACGTGGTGGGTGGTGTCGGCTGGGTCGGTTCGCTGACGTTGGCGGGCTACTGGTTCGGCAACCTGCCATGGATTCAGCAGAACCTGACCGCGGTGATCCTGGCGATCATCGTCGTTTCGCTGCTGCCGGCGTTCGTCGGCTGGCTGCAGCACCGAAAGGCCTAGTGCATGATCTCGCTGGTGATATTGATCTCCGGGCGCGGCAGCAATATGGCGTCACTGCTGGCGGCGGCGGACGCCGGCGAGCTGCCGGCAAGGATCGTCGGCGTCATCTCCAGCCGGCCTGACGCCCAGGGTCTGCAGACTGCTGCCTTGCGCGGCGTGCCGACGCGCGTCCTGGATTACCGGCTGTTCGCCGAGCGCGCACAATTCGATGCCGCGCTGGCGGCGGCAATCGATGGCTTCGCGCCCGATCTCGTCGTCCTGGCAGGATTCATGCGGATTCTCGGTGGCGACTTCGTGCGCCATTACGAGGGACGGTTGATCAATATCCACCCATCGCTGTTGCCGGCATTCCCTGGCCTGCACACGCACCGTCGGGCGCTGGCCGAGGGGGTCCGGATTCATGGCTGCAGCGTACACTTCGTAACACCGGATCTGGATCACGGACCGATCATTATCCAGGCTGCGGTGCCGGTACTCGACGAAGATGACGAAGCGGCGCTTGCGGCGCGTGTCCTGCTGCAGGAGCATCGGGTTTTTCCGCTGGCTGTCCGCTGGTTTGCCGAAGGTCGCTTGCGTCTGCAGGAAGGGCGCGTCCAGCTGGACGCTCCGCTGTCGGGCGAAGCGGTGCTGATCGCGCCACAGCTCGCTGCCAGGTAGGTTCGCCAGCCGATGCCAGTGGTCCTGATCATCGCCTTTGCTACCTCGCTGGGCGCACATGCGCTGGCGCTCTTTGGTCCGGACATCGATTTGTCGACCGTCAGCGAGCCGCCACCGCTGGTGGTCGAACTGAAAACACCACCAGCACCGCCACCCCTGCCGCCGGCGAAATCTGAGGCAAAGGCGGCAGCAGCGAAAGACAGCCCGATCCGGAGCACCGCAAGCCGTCGGCGACCGCCTGCTCCGGCGGCGCCTTTGCCGCTCTTGACCGAAGCCGACTCGCCGTCGGCGACCCCTGCGCCCATGCCCTCGCCGGAGCCACTGCTGGAGCACCAGACCGAGCAGCACATGCAGCCTGCAGTACCCTCTTTGCCACTTTCTGAACCCCTGCCGGTAGCTTCGACGCTGCCGGCGCGAGGCCTAATCCGCTACCGCGTCGATCGCGGTGACCAGGGTTTCCAGATCGGTTTTTCGATCCACGAGTGGGAAGCCGCCGACGGTGCCTACCGGATCACCGCAGTCAGCGAAACCACCGGCCTGGTCGCGTTTTTCAAGCCGCTGCGGATCGAGGTCGAGAGTCGAGGCCGGCTGACGGCTGCCGGACTGGTACCCGAACACTTCATGACTCGCCGCGAGGGGCGTGCCACCGGCGAGAGCGCAGAGTTTGACTGGGAGAGCATGCAGTTGCGCATGGGCAATCGGCCAGCGCAGGCATTGAGCCTGGGATCGCAGGACCTGCTGTCCTATCCTTACCAGCTGGGATTGATCGCCGACCTTGCCTCGAGCGGCAGCCTGCCGATTGCAACTGGCAAGAAGTATGCGAACTTTCAACTCGAAGTCGTCGGTGACGAGGACATCGAGATTCCGGCCGGGACCTTTCGCACCCTGCATCTGCGCGTTCCGGGCGTGGCGACGACAGAGATTTGGCTGGCGTACGACCGTGCGCTGCTGCCGGTGAAGATCCAGCACGTCGATCGCAAGGGCAATCTCTACGTGCAGGTGGCGACCGCCATCGAACTCAGCCAGGAGCCATGACCATGCGTTTCAGTGCTGCCCTTTTTCGTCATGCCGAAGCGCTGCTCTCTGAACTGTTGCGCTCGCCCTTTCCTGCCGACCAGGTGGTTAGCCACTATTTTCGCCAGCATCGCGAACTCGGCCATGCCGACCGCGGCTTCGTTGCCGAAGCGGTGTTCGCAGTCCTGCGTCGCAAACGCTCGCTGTCGGCACGTTGCGCTGACGAGGTGACTTCGCGGCGGTTGCTGCTCGCTGCGCTGGCCTGTCTGCAGGGGATGAACCGGCGTGAGCTGGAGGGCGTGTTGAGCGAGTCCGAAGGCAAGTGGCTGGCGCAGGCCAAGGCGGTGAAGATGGAAGAGCTGCCGCCAGCGGTGCGCCTTGACCTGCCCGATTGGCTGTACGCGGAGTTCAGCGCACAGTTCGGCGCTGACGAAGTGGTGCAACTGGCAGCGGGGCTCAACCAGCCGGCGCCGCTTGACCTGCGCGTCAATTCGCTCAAGGCGTCTCGGCAAGGGGTGTTGGCGCGGCTGCTCGGGGATGGACTGGTGGCCGAGCCCTGTACCTATTCGCCGCTTGGCATTCGCCTGGCGGGCAAGCCGGCGTTGTCGAAACATCCGCTGTTCATGGACGGCAGCATCGAAGTGCAGGACGAGGGCAGCCAGTTGCTCGGTTTCCTTCTACAACCCAAACGCGGTGAGATGGTCGCCGACTTTTGCGCCGGTGCCGGTGGCAAGACCTTGTTGCTCGGCGCACTGATGCGCTCACAGGGCCGGCTCTATGCCTTCGACGTCGCCGAGCGGCGGCTGGCCAGACTGAAGCCGCGGCTGGCGCGCTCGGGTCTGTCGAATGTGCATCCGGTGCGTATCGAGTCCGAGCGGGACACCCGAATCCGACGGCTTGCCGGCAAGGTCGATCGGGTACTGGTTGATGCGCCGTGTTCCGGGCTGGGCACCTTGAGGCGCAATCCGGACATGAAATGGCGGCAGACGCCGGCCAGCGTTGCCGAGCTGTGTGCCCAGCAGGCGGCGATTCTCGCGGCCGCTGCCAGTCTGGTGAAACCGGGCGGGCGGCTTGTGTATGCCACTTGCAGTCTGCTCGAGGCCGAGAACGAGGTCGTGGTCCAGGCTTTCCTGGCACGGCACCCGGAGTTTTCTGCCTGCTCGGCGCAGGAAGTTCTGGCCAGGCAGGAGATCGCGATTGACATTGGCGAGCGTCTGCGGCTCTTTCCGCACCGCCACGGGACTGATGCCTTCTATGCGGCGGTGATGGAGCGAAAATGAACGAACAAGTCGTGTTTGCCTTGTTGCTTGAGCTTTGGCGGGATCTGCAGGATCCGGCCTTTCTCTGGCAGGTCTTCGCGCTGGGCCTGAGTGTTCTCCTTGCCTGGGGTCTGTCGCGCTATGGGGAGCGGCAGGAGTTCGCACAGGCAAGTGCTGATTACGGTGCGCTGCGGGCCTTCAGTACCGGAAGCCTCAAGCGGGTCGCCTTCCCGCTGCTGTCGCTGCTGTTTGTCGTGATTGTGCGGAAGGCGTTCAAGTACTGGCAATTGGGGCCGGTCAGCCTGCTCGATCTGGCGGTGCCGCTCCTGCTTTCGATGGCGCTGGTGCGCGCAGCGATCTATGTCCTGCGCCACGCCTTTTCTCCGAGCAGTTGGCTGGCGTCTTCGGAGCGTTTCATTGCCACCAGCATCTGGCTCTGTCTGGCGCTGTACATCACGGGACTTGCGGCACCACTGATGGAGATGCTCGAACAGGTGAGCTTCCACGCCGGCAGCCAGCGGCTCGACCTGTGGACCCTGTTGACTGGCTTGGTGACGGTGGTCGTCACGGTGTTGGCCGCGCTCTGGCTCTCGGGCGAAATCGAGGGACGGGTACTGGCCAACGAGTCGCTCGACTCCAATCTTCGGGTGGTGCTTGGCCGCCTTGTCAAGGCCGTATTGTCGGTGATTGCGCTCTTGCTTGGTCTGTCGATGGTCGGCATCGACATCACCGCGCTTTCAGTTTTCAGCGGTGCGCTCGCTGTCGGCCTCGGCCTCGGTCTGCAGAAGATTGCCAGCAACTACGTCAGTGGCTTCATCATCCTGCTCGACCGTTCGATCCGCATTGGCCACGTGGTGGCGCTTGACGCAGCGACCTCGGGTGTGGTGACCCAGATCACCGCTCGCTACACGGTCCTGCGCACGTTGACCGGCACGGAGGTGATCATCCCCAACGAGTACCTGGTGTCGAATATCGTGCGCAACGAGTCTTACTCGGACTCACGCGTGCGCGTGGTGGTATCGGTGCAGGTGGCCTACGGTACCGATCTTGAACAAGCCATGCGCCTGATGACGGCGGCGGCGCAGGCACAGGCGCGAGTGCTCGCCGACCCGGCGCCACAGGTACTGTTGGCGGCTTTTGCCGAGAGCGGGATCAATCTCGATCTCGGCTTCTGGATTGCTGACCCGCAGGAGGGTACCGGCGGCGTCCGCTCGGCGATCAACATGGCGATCTGGCGTTCGTTTGCGGAGCATCACATCGAGATTCCGTTTCCACAGCGCGAAGTCCGCCTGATCGGCGGTACGCCGTCAGCGGCTTGACCCTCCGGGCCGGCGGGATTGCGATTCCGTGGACAAAAAAATCCCGCGCCGGGGATGCGCGGGATTGAAAGCCCATCGTGGCGACGGGCGTCAGGGAGGGTCAACCAGTTACCAAAGGTCTTGCGGTTTCAGTGTCGCTTGTCGCGGCTTGCCCGCCAGCAGCGCACACCGTACCAAGCCAGCGCACCAGCAGCGGCGATAACGGATGCTTTGAGCAGTTCCACCTCGCCGGCAGTAAGCACGTCCCAGCCGACGATCCCGAGGAAGATACCGATTCCCTCGGCAAGTGGGATGGGCTGAGGAGGTTCTGCCACGGCGCTCATGTGCCGGCGTGTGCGTGATGTGCTGCCTCGCCGGGGGCGCCCGCAAAATCGTCTGCAGGGTCGCCCTGCTGCGCAGCGGAAGCCAGGTCGCTGGCGAAGAAGTGCTGGCGTGTGGTGGCGAGGAAGTACTCGCAGTTCAGCTTGAATTCGCTCATTTCGTCTCCTCGATCATTGCTCTGTCAACAGGGGCCAATGATACGAGCGAGCCGGGAGGGTGTCTTCCGTGATTGCGTCAGCTTTCCGTGACGTTCTGTGACAGTGGCCAACTGAGGGTGAAGCGGGCGCCGCCAAGCGGTGATTCCTCGGCACTGGCCGTGCCGCCGTGCTGCGCCAGCACCAGTCGCGCGATCGCCAGCCCGAGGCCGTAGCCACCGGTTGAGCGGTCGCGCGAACGGTCGAGGCGGGTAAAGGCAGAAAAGACCCGTTCACGTTCCGCCGGTGGTATACCGATCCCGTCGTCGTCGACATGCACCTGAATCTGATCAGCGACAACCTCCGCGCTGACCCTGATCCGAAGGCGGGCGTACTTGATGGCGTTGCGCAGGAGGTTGGTGATGGCATAGGGCATGCTCTTGCGATCGAGTTCGACGTGCAGCTGTGGCGGCAGGGTGGTGATGTCGACCTGCAGGTCGAAATCGCGCGCCAGCAGGCGGCTGCCCTCGACCTGCTCTTCAAGCCAGGGTCCAAGGTCGACCGCACTAAGCTGCGGCTCAGGCTGCTCGCGCTCGAAGCGGGCATAGGTCAGGCTCGAATCGATCAGGCCATCGAGTTCATCAAGGTCGGACTCCATCATTCGCCACAAGCGCTCGCGCTCGCTGGGGTCATCGGTGTCTGCCAGGATCTCCAGCGCGAAGCGCAGCCGCGCTATGGGGGTGCGCAGTTCATGCGAGATGGCGCTGGACAGCTCCTTCTGCGTGGCGATCAGCCGCTGTACGCGTTCCGCCATGCCGTTCAGCGTATCCGCCAGGGGCCTGAAGGCGCTGCTGCGCATCTTCGGCGCGCGTGCCTCGAAAAGGCCCTCGCCCAGCGAACGCGTGGTCTGCCGCATGGCTTCAAGATCCCGCCACACCGGGTGCACCCAGAGCCAGACGACAATCGCCAGGCAGACACCGATCAGGCTCCAGGTGAGCAGACTGATGCGTAGATCCAGCGGCATGCCGCGCTGGTACTCCGGGTTACGTTCCGGCGATAGCGGGCCGACGACCAGTATCTGCGGTGTCTGCTTGAGGCGGTGGTAGATGATGTCGCCCTGCGCGTCAATCGCCAACTCGCCGTTATCGAGCTTCTCTGCTTCTTTGCGCGGCAGCTGGAGTGACCAGCGGTCAACGATTTCTAGCCGGTAGGCGAACTTCCGGTCGAGGGCGGCAATCGTCTTCGGCCACTCCGAACGAGGTTTGCGGAACAGTTCCTCTTCGATCAGAAGGACGGTGCCGCCCATGAAGCGGCTGGTGTAGTCGTCGGTGATGCCCTTGACTGCCGTCGAAATGACGAAGTCGGCGAAGATCGCGATGGCCACGAAGGAGCCCATGACCAGCAGATAGAAGTTGAAGAATAGCCGGGACAGGCTGTATCGCCCTCGCCAGGGTGCAGGTTTGTAAGCTCCAAGGATGGCGAGCAGCTTGTTGCTATTGCCAGTCATGCTTGCTGAACAGATAACCCTTGCCGCGCACGGTCTTGATTCGGGTCGGGTTCTCCGGGTCGTCGCCGAGTTTGCGGCGCAGCCTGGAAATCCGTGCGTCGATCGAGCGGTCCAGGCCGTCGAAGCCGATGCCGCGCAGTTCCTGCAGCAGGTCGTCGCGCGACAGGATGCTGCCGGCGTGGCGGGCAAGCAGCCAGAGCAGGTCGAATTCAGCGGTGGTCAGGTCGATGGCGTCGTCGCCGAGATGGGTGCTGCGCGTCCCCTGGCTGATGCGAAACCTGCCAAAGGCCAGTTCGGCTGGCTCGCTCGGCGCCGTGTTGTCGCCCGTGCCGCTGCCCGAGCTGACCGGCGAGCGGCGCAGCAACGCCTTGATGCGTGCCAGCAGAAGGCGGGGCTGAACCGGTTTGGCAATGTAGTCGTCGGCACCCAGTTCCAGACCAAGGATCTGGTCGAAATCCTCGTCACGTGCGGTGAGCATCAGGATCACCCCGCCGTACTGCGAGCGCACGGCGCGGCAGACCTCGAAGCCGTCCTTGCCCGGCAGCATGACGTCGAGAATGACCAGGTCGGGTCGCTCGGCAAGGATGCGCGCTTCGGCTGTGTTGCCGCGCGGCTCGATGTCCACTGCAAAATCGTTCTTGCACAGGTACTCGGCGGTCAGTTTGGCAAGGCGCTCATCGTCCTCGACTAGCAGTATGCGTGTCTTCATGGTGCAATCATAACGGGTTGTGGGTGTGGGATAAACGTTCGCGGGCAACAAGAGCGAATCGGTCGAGCGGCAGATGGCCGCACCGCCTGCAGCGGAGGCGGCGTGGCTGCAATACGGTTTGGTGGCTGCGGCATATTGCCTTAGAATCTCGTGCTCGCTTTCCTGAGGATGGTCTATGTACGCCGGATTAGTCGATTGGCCCTGGTGGGCTTACGTGTTGATAACACTGGGTTTGACGCATGTGACAATCGCCGCGGTCACCATTTTCCTGCATCGGCATCAGGCGCATCGCGCCCTGGATCTGCATCCCCTGGTCGCACATTTCTTCCGGCTTTGGCTGTGGATGAGTACCGGCATGGTAACCAAGGAATGGGCGTCGATCCATCGCAAACATCACGCCAAGTGCGAAACCGTGGACGACCCGCACAGTCCGCAGGTGTACGGCATCCACCGGGTCCTCTGGACAGGCGTCTTTCTCTACGTCAGGGAGTCCAGGAACCGCGACACGCTCGAACGTTACGGTCGTGGCACACCCGACGACTGGATCGAGAATCATATTTACTCGCCGTGGCACAAACTCGGCGTGGTGATCATGCTGGCCATCGACGTGGCGATCTTTGGCGTAGTTCCAGGCTTGCTGATCTGGATGACCCAGATGGTCTGGATTCCGTTCTGGGCGGCTGGCGTGGTCAATGGCCTTGGGCATTTCTGGGGCTACCGTAACTTCAGTCCGCGTGATGCGAGCACGAACATCAGCCCCTGGGGAATCCTGATTGGCGGCGAGGAGCTGCACAACAATCATCACACGTTTCCCACTTCTGCCAAGCTGTCGATCCACTGGTACGAATTTGATGTCGGCTGGCTCTATATCCGCATCCTCACTGCGCTTGGCCTGGCGCAGGTCAAGAAGGTGGCGCCGAGACCCCGTCTGGGCAGCCTGCGTCCGGTGGTCGATTTCGATACCCTGCAAGCGGTCATCACCAACCGCTATGACGTCCTGTCGCAGTACGCGCGGTCGCTGAAACAGGTGTATCGCGAAGAGCTTGGCACCTTGCAGGATGGCAGCCGTTTCAAGGGGCTCAAGTGCTGGCTCGCGGCGGATGCCGGGACCGTCCCGCAGGAACAGCGCGGACGGCTCGAACTGCTGCTCGGCGAGAGTCGTGCGTTGCAAACGGCCTACGCCATGCGCCAGGATCTGGTGGCCGTCTGGGAACGCTCGAATGTCTCCCGCGAGTACCTTCTCAAAACGCTGCAGGATTGGTGCGAGCGTGCCGAGAGCTCCGGCGTCCGCCAGTTGCAGGAACTGTCGTTGCGCCTGCGCAGCTATGTGCTGGCCTGATCGGGCAGGCTGATGCGCCTGTCGTTGCGTGCCTGCTTCGGCCTGCTGGCGCTGGCGGCGATTGGCCTGACGCTCGCCGGATGGTGGATCGGCGAGTGGATGAGGCTGCAGCCATGTCCCTTGTGCATTTTTCAGCGCCTGCTCTATCTCCTGATCGCCCTGTTGGCGCTGGCCGGTATGCTGATGCCCGCCTGGCCTCGTCTCTGGGGACTTCTGCTCGCTCTGACGGCAGCCGGCGGGCTGGCAACCGCGGCCTACCAGAGCTGGCTGCAGTATCTGCCCGATACGAGCATGGAGTGCGGTCTTGGTGATCCGACCCTGATCGAGCAGATCGTCGACTGGTTTGGAATGCGCTGGCCGGCAATGTTCATGGCCACCGGCTTCTGTACGAGCAAGGACTGGCTCTTCCTCGGCTTGTCAATGGCCGTCTGGTCGGGCCTTTGTTTCCTTGCGTTTCTGATCGCTGCGGGCATGCTACTGGCAGGGCGCGCGAGCGTCAGCAACCCTGCGGTTAGCCTGCCAGAGCGCTGAACACGGCGAGCAACGTGGCGCGGCGGGCCGAATCAGGTGTGGCCGGTGCTGCCGAAACCGCCGTCACCGCGTGGGCTGGTGGCAAATTCTTCAACCACGTTGAAGCTCATCTGCAAGACCGGAACCACCACCAGTTGCGCCAGGCGATCGAGCGGCCTGAGCGTGAAGGGCTGCAGGCCGCGGTTCCAGGTCGATACCATGATCTCGCCCTGATAGTCCGAATCGATCAGCCCGACCAGATTGCCGAGGACGATGCCGTGTTTGTGGCCCAGGCCCGAGCGTGGCAGGATCATTGCCGCGAGGCCAGGATCGGCAAGATGAATTGCCATGCCGGTGGGAATGAGCAGCGTTTCCCCCGGCCTGATTTCGACCGGTTCCTCGATGCAGGCCCGCAGGTCGAGTCCGGCCGAGCCGGCGGTGGCATAGTGCGGCGGGATGTCGCGCAGGCGTGGGTCGAGCAGCCGGACGTCTATCTGCAGGTTCATCGGGTTGGTCATTGACGTTGTGCGAGCAGGGTGGCAATGCGGGCGACGAGCTGGCGCGCGAGTTGCAGCTTGGGCGCCGGTGCCAGCGGGTGCTGGCCATCGTCGTCAAACAGAATCAGCGTGTTGTCGTCACCGCCAAAGCCATCGTTGATCAGATTGCCGACGATCAGTGGGATCCTTTTGCTGCGCCGCTTGTTCTCGGCGTATTCATGCAGCTTCTCGCTTTCGGCGGCAAAGCCGACGCACAGCGGCGGCGCTGGCAACGCGGCGACTTCCGCCAGGATGTCCGGATTCTGCACCAGTTCGATCGGCGGTGGCGTGGCCTGAGCGCCTTTCTTGATCTTCTGCGCGACGGGGGTGGCCGGCCGGTAATCGGCGACGGCGGCGACGGCGACGAACACGTCGTTTTCAGCGACCCTGCTGTGCACCGCCGCGTGCATCTGCAGCGCGCTGCCGACATCAATGCGGCGGACTCCCCGCGGGCAGGGCAGGCTGACCGGGCCGGAAACCAGGGTGACCTGTGCTCCCGCTTCGCGCGCGGCGCGGGCAATGGCGTAGCCCATTTTTCCCGTCGACAGGTTGGTGATGCCGCGCACTGGGTCGATCGCTTCGAAGGTCGGGCCAGCCGTCAGCAACACGCGCTTGCCGGCCAGCAGCCGGGGCTGGAAGCAGGCGACCATGTCGAGCAGGATCTCTTCCGCTTCGAGCATTCGTCCCAGGCCCGTCTCGCCGCAGGCCTGGTCACCGCAGGCTGGACCCAGGATGTCCACGCCGTCGCTGCGCAGCGTCGCGAGATTGCGGCAGGTTGCCGGGTTTTCCCACATCTGGCGGTTCATTGCCGGCGCGACCAGCAGCCGACAGTCGCGCGCGAGCACCAGGGTGGTCAGCAGGTCGTCCGCCAGCCCATTTGCGAGCTTGGCAAGAAAGTCGGCCGAGGCGGGCGCAACGAGCAGGGCATCGGCTTGCCGCGAGAGATCGATATGCGCCATGTTGTTGGCCACGCGGGGATCCCACTGGTCAGTGAACACCGGCCGGCCGGAGAGGGCCTGGAAAGTGACTGGCGTGACGAAACGGGTCGCCGCCTCGGTCATCACCACCTGCACCGCGGCACCTTCCCTGACCAGCAGGCGAACCAGTTCGGCCGCCTTGTAGGCAGCGATGCCGCCGGTGACGCCAAGGACGATGTGTTTTCCTGCCAGTTCCATGCGCTCGGCTCTTCGACTTGGTTAGAATGATTGCCGGAACATTCTACTTGAGATTGCGCGATGGCGATCACCGACTGGCCCGAGGACGAGCGACCACGGGAACGACTGCTTTCCCGTGGGGCGGCATCACTATCAGATGCCGAACTCCTGGCGATCTTCCTGCGCGTCGGTAGCAAGGGCCGGAGCGCCGTCGATCTGGCGCGTGATCTGATCGGCCGCTTTGGCGGCCTCAACCCGATGTTTGCGGCAAGCCTGGCCGAGTTCTCGGAAGTGCCCGGCATGGGACCCGCCAAGTATGCGCAGTTGCAGGCGGTCCTGGAACTGGCGCGGCGGTCATTGGCCGAGGAGATGAAACAGCGCAGTACCTTCGCCTCGCCCGGCGCTGTCCGCGACTACCTGCGGCTGCATTTCGCCGGCCTCGAGCACGAGGTCTTCGTGGCGCTGTGGCTGGATGCGCAGAACCGCCTGATTGCCGCAGAAGAGCTGTTTCGCGGCACGCTGACGCAGACCAGTGTCTATCCGCGCGAGGTGGTCAAACGCGCACTGTGGTACAACGCGGCGGCGGTGGTCCTGGCGCACAACCACCCCTCCGGGGTCGCCGAGCCGTCGCGTGCTGACGAGGTGCTGACCAGTGAGCTCAAGCAGGTCCTGGCGCTGGTCGAAGTGCGCGTGCTCGATCATTTCATCGTCGCCGCCCAGGCGCCGCCGCTTTCCTTTGCCGAACGGGGGCTCTTGTAGGCTGTCGCAGGTCGTGCCCGCCAAGGCGGCGCCGGAACACTCCCTGTCAAGAACAGCGCGCGGGGTCGCAGGATGTACGTGGCGACCTCATTTGGCGGAATCGTCGGCACTGCCGGCACTGCTCGGCGGCGGCGATACCTTGTCGCTATAGCGTTTGTAGATCGAGATCTTGTCGCTGGCTTCGATGGCGACTTTGCCGAGACACTGCCCTGGCGCATCGGAAAATTTGTTCAGCTCGCCGATGCTGCAACGATCACCGCCATGCACGCGGATGCTCTTGATGTCGCTGCAGGGTACGCCACTGAAGCTGATTTCCTGGTGTTGAGTGTTGGTCGGCTTCAGACTGTGGAAGCCCTTGCTGACGGTTTCATAGAGAATGTCGTCCTTCGTGAAGGCAGAAAACCTCAGGACGATACTGTCGATGCCATCCGCCAGGCCGTTACGCATGCGCAGCCCGATGCGGCAGGAAGCGGCCTTCCCGTCGACAAATGCGACGCTGAGGTGGGCATAACGGTCCGGGCTGCCAGGGGCGTCGGTTTGCTCAATATACTGCCAGGTCATATCGTCCTTGAGCAACACCCGTTTGCCATCGGGGGCAAGCAGCTCCATTTCGGCGTGCGATAGGGCGCCGCTCAGCATGAGGAGGCAAGCAAACATGCCTTTAACCGTTATTTTCATTGTCCTGGCCTGTAATGGAAGAGAGGGAAAGGAATGACAGCGCGCGCGGTGACCGCCTGGTCATGGTTTACTTCGTCCAGCCTGAACTGCACCATCGTCCTTCGGATCATCGTTGTGCAGGTCTTCTTCGACTGCGACAGAATTGGCAAGTATAGGCAAAATGGACGCCAACGATAGAGGATAGCCAGCAGCGCCGTCGAAGCGGCTACGGCTGTCGTCCAGGGGAGCAGCGGGTGACGGGTGGCGTCGGCGCTTGCTGCCGGCGCTGTGAGCTTGAGAGGCTCAGCGCACGGGCTGCAAATCACGCGTTGCGCCTGGCTTTTCCGCTTTGCGGGGCAGGCTGCCGCGTCGAATTGCCGGCACGTCTTCAGTCGGCAGCGGGAGGGAGCCTGTCTGGCGCCGTCCTCCCGCCAACGCGCGTCGCCCGCTCTCCCCGGGGGTCGGAACCCGCGGCTTGGCCGAGTGACTCGATCAGGCTTTTCTTCGTCCCGGTCCTTGCGTGATCATTGCTGGCAAGCCAGTCGAACGTCCCCGCAGCTACGGCCATTGCACCGATAGCGACAAGCGCCTGGGCTGTCAGCAAGCACGCGCTGCTTCGTCGTCGGGCAACAACATAGCCGCCGACAAGGCTCCAAACAGGAAATCGCTTGAAACCGACCGCCTGCATGGGCTAGAATCGCGGGCTTTCTTCCCCCGACAATTGGAGCAACAGTCATGGCGCGTGTTTGCCAGGTTACGGGCAAGGGCCCGATGGCAGGGAACAATGTTTCCCATGCCAACAATAGAACGAAGCGCCGCTTCCTTCCGAATCTGCAGTATCGCCGCTTCTGGATCGAGAGCGAGAACCGCTGGGTGCGCTTGCGCGTATCGAACGCCGGTTTGCGAACCATTGACAAGAATGGCATCGACGTCGTGCTCGCCGAGTTGCGTGCCCGCGGCGAGATCTGACAAGGAGAGCAGCCATGCGTGACAAGATCAAGCTCGAGTCCACCGCCGGTACCGGACACTTCTACACCACGACGAAAAACAAGAAGACGATGCCGGGAAAGATGGAGATCAAGAAGTACGATCCCAAAGCCCGCAAGCACGTGATCTACAAGGAAATCAAGCTCCGCTGAAGCGCAGCGTCACGCCTGGGCGGGGCGGCGGCAGGTAGCCGCGTCCAGCAGCGGAAGCTGCGAGTGCGGGGTTCGCTCGCAATCACTTTGCGGCTTCCACCAGGCGGCGAGCCCGGACCCCTTTGGCGAGCATTTCCAGAACCATCAGCGAATCCTCCCAACCCAGGCAGGCGTCAGTAATACTCTTGCCGTACTCCAGCGGCTGGCCAGGCACGAGGTCCTGACGCCCTTCAACGAGGTGCGACTCGACCATCACGCCAATGATCCGTTCGTCGCCGGCTGCGAGCTGGCTGGCAGTGTCCGTGACGACCTCGATCTGCTGCTTGAATCGCTTGTTGCTGTTGGCGTGCGACGCATCGACCATCAGGCGGGCAGCGAGGCCAGCGGCGGCAATTTCCTTGCACGCCGCGTCGACATGCGCCGCGTCGTAGTTTGGAACCTTGCCCCCGCGCAGGATGACGTGGCAGTCCTCGTTGCCTCCGGTAGACACGATCGCCGAGTGGCCTGCCTTGGTCACCGACAGAAAGTGATGGGGCGATTGAGCGGCCCGGATCGCATCGATGGCGATGCGTATGTTGCCATCAGTCCCGTTCTTGAATCCGACCGGGCATGACAGACCGGAAGCCAGCTCCCGATGCACCTGTGATTCCGTGGTGCGCGCCCCGATTGCGCCCCAGGCAATCAGGTCAGCCGTGTATTGCGGCGTGATCGTATCCAGGAACTCGGTTGCGCAGGGCAGGCCCATGTCGTTGATTTCAAGGAGCAGTCCTCGCGCCAGGCGTAGCCCTTCGTTGATCCGGAAGCTGTTGTCGAGACGCGGGTCGTTGATCAGGCCCTTCCACCCGACCGTCGTGCGCGGCTTTTCGAAGTACACTCGCATGACGATCAGCAGATCGTTCTCGAAGCGGGGCACTTCCCTCTGCAGTCGCGTCGCGTACTCGATTGCCGAATCGACATCATGAATCGAACAGGGCCCGATCACTGTCAGCAGGCGGTTGTCGGCACCATGCAGGATACGGTGGATGCTCTGGCGCGCGTTATAGGTCGTCAGCGCAGCACGCACGCCGACCGGAAATTCACGGAAAACGTGGGCTGGCGGGACCAGCTCCTTGATTTCCCTGATCCGCACGTCGTCGGTGTTGGGCTTGCTCTGCAAGGTCATCGGGCTTCCTCCTGGCTGCCGGCCTGGGCTGGCCGAGGGCTCGATTCTAATGGAAAGGGGCTGTAGATGGTGCGCTGCAATACCGAGTGCCCGCCGCGCCGCGGTCGACGTCGCGTGGTCCGGGCGAATGCTGGCGTTGCGGCGTGGGTCAGTACCGTCGAGGAGAGCATGCCACCGACCATCGGTGCCGTGATGGGGCTCATCCCCCTCCGCTGCTCCGTGTGTGCGCCGAAGCGGTCGCCGCCTCGATCCTGACCGCGCCCTGAAGTGCTCCCGCGGGTAGCAAGCAAGGGAAATGCCCGAGGAGTGTTGACGAACAGACTTTGAGTGTCTAAACTCCCGGCTCGCATGTTCCTCGATAGCTCAGTCGGTAGAGCGTCGGACTGTTAATCCGTAGGTCCCTGGTTCGAGCCCAGGTCGGGGAGCCAAAGAAATTTCTGGTGGTGCAAGCGCTTAGCCCGTCCGTAAAGGTCGGGCTTTTTGCGTTTTGGGGTGGCGTCCGGGCCTATACCGACTTGGTGGCGCCTCCGGGTAGGGTGGGGCGATCGCGGTCAGGGCTTCTGGAGGTGGCGCGGGCGTTTGCTGCTGGGGTTCAGCATGGAGAGTCCAGGTGCGTGTGCTGTCGGGAACCTGCGGTTGCCGACCGGTCGGCGACATAGGCAAGGGCACCAACACCTGATGCGCGTGAGATTCCGGGAAGCCAGCGAGGGCTCGTCGGGCCGAAGCTGCTGGTCACCCCTCGATGTGGCGATACTGCCGCAAGCCGCCACTGACAGCCCTACCCATGTGATAGTTTGAGGAAGCGCTGTCAGCGTCAAGCTGCGCCCCGGGTTGCTCTGCCGAACGCCCCTCAAGGGTGTCTGTGGAAGCTGGGCGATTCAGTGTTTCGCAAAGGGTGGCCGTTTGAGGCATCATTCCCCTTTGTCATCATCGAAGAACAAGAACAATGTTTGAGCAAGCCTTCAAGAACATCGACGATGTCCTCTGGAAAGAGGCGGGCTGCACCACCGAACTGGATTACACCGAGCAGACCTCCTGGCTGCTGTTCCTGAAGTACCTCGACAGTCTGGAGCAGGACAAGGCGACCGAGGCGGCGCTCGAAGGCCGTTCATGCAGCTACATCCTCGATGAACCCTATCGCTGGGAAAGCTGGGCTGCACCCAAGGGGGCTGATGGCAATCTCGACCACAACAAGGCACTGACCGGCGACGACCTGCGCGACTTCGTCGACCGCAAGCTCTTCCCCTACCTGCACGGCTTCAAGCAGCGGGCCATCGGGCCGAATACCATCGAGTACAAGATCGGCGAGATTTTTGCCGAGATCAAGAACAAGATTCACAGTGGCTACAACCTGCGCGAAGTCATCGATCACGTTGATGAACTGCGCTTCCGGTCGCAGAGCGAGAAGCATGAGCTATCGCACCTCTACGAAGCCAAGATCAAGAACATGGGCAACGCCGGGCGCAACGGGGGCGAGTACTACACGCCGCGCCCACTGATTCGCGCCATGGTGCAGGTCGTCAAGCCCAAGGTTGGCGAACGCGTCTATGACGGCGCCTGCGGTTCGGCCGGCTTCCTGTGCGAAGCCTACGACTACCTCAAGGCGCAGCCAAACCTCTCGACCAGCGACAGCAAGTTGCTTCAGGAGCGCACCCTCTACGGCAAGGAAAAGAAGTCGCTGGCCTACGTGATTGCGATCATGAACATGATCCTGCACGGCATCGAGGCGCCGAACGTCATCCACACCAACACGCTGACCGAGAACCTTGCCGACATTCAGGACAAGGATCGCATGGACGTGATCCTCGCCAATCCGCCCTTCGGCGGCAAGGAGCGCAAGGAGGTACAGCAGAACTTCCCGATCCGTACCGGCGAGACGGCTTTCCTCTTCCTCCAGCACTTCATCAAGATGCTCAAGGCCGGTGGCCGGGCCGGTGTGGTCATCAAGAACACTTTCCTGTCGAACACCGACAATGCTTCGGTCAGCCTGCGCAAGCTGTTGCTGGAATCATGCAGCCTGCACACCGTCCTCGACTGCCCTGGCGGCACGTTCCTGGGGGCGGGCGTGAAGACCGTCGTGCTGTTCTTCGAGAAAGGCGCGCCGACGCGCAAGGTCTGGTACTACCAGCTCGATCCCGGCCGCAACATGGGCAAGACCAACCCGCTCAACGATGCCGATCTGGCGGAGTTTGTCGAATTGCAGAAGACCTTTGCCGACTCGCCCAAGAGTTGGAGCGTCGATGTGGCGCAGATTGACGCGGTCAACTACGATTTGTCGGTCAAAAACCCGAAGGGCGGTGAGGAAGTCACTCACCGCAGCCCGCAGGCCATCATGGACGAGATCGCGGCGCTCGATGCGGCGAGCGCCGAGGTGCTGGCGAAGATCAGGGCGCTGCTATGAAGGCAGGGTGGGCGATCAAGCCGCTCGGCGATTTATGTGAAGCCTTTGCGGATGGTGACTGGGTCGAAAGTAAAGACCAATCGACCGAAGGAATCCGCTTAATTCAAACCGGCAACATCGGCGAAGGGGTGTTCAAAGACCGTGCAGAGAAAGCACGCTATATCTCCGAAGAAACATTCAAGCGACTTCGCTGCACCGAGATCTTCGAGGGCGACTGCCTCATTTCAAGGTTGCCCGACCCAGTAGGGCGAAGTGCCATTATCCCTGACGCCGGCGAGCGGATGATTACTGCTGTCGATTGCACCATTGTTCGCTTCAGTCTAAAGCAGTGCCTGCCCACATTCTTCAACTACTATTCGCAATCAACCGATTACCTCAACACGATTGCCAAGGAGTGCACAGGCACAACCCGGATCCGAATCAGCCGGAGCAATCTTGCGCTAACCCCGATTCCCGTTCCACCACTCCCCGAACAGCACCGCATTGTCGCAATCCTCGACGAAGCCTTCGACGGTATCGCCACCGCCAAGACCAACGCCGAAAAGAACCTCCAGAACGCCCGCGCCTTGTTTGAAAGCCACCTGCAATCCGTTTTCACGGCGCGGGGTCAGGGGTGGGAGGTCACCACGCTCGACAAAATCTCGACCAACCTAGACAGCAAGCGAATCCCAATCACAAAGAGTGACCGAAAGAGCGGCGAATATCCTTACTACGGCGCCTCGGGCATAGTCGATTACGTTGCCGATTACATCTTTGACGGCGACACGCTCCTGATCTCGGAGGACGGGGCGAATCTGTTGGCACGATCTACACCGATTGCGTTTTCAGTGTCTGGCAAATATTGGGTCAACAACCACGCGCATATCCTCAAGTTCGAGGACATGGCGACACAACGGTTCGTTGAGTTCTATCTGGCGAGCATTCGACTTGACGAGTACATCACTGGGGCAGCACAGCCGAAGCTCAACCAAAAAGCTCTGAACTCAATCCCTATTCCCATTCCAGTTGCCGTAGCGAAGCAAGCGGAAATCGTCGGGCGCATCGAGTCGTTGCAGGACGAAACTCAACGCCTCGAATCCATCTACCAGCAACAGCTGACCGCCCTCGACGACCTGAAAAAATCCCTCCTGCACCAAGCCTTCAGCGGCCAGTTGTAAGGCGTCGACCTGCTTTCATGCGCGGGCAAGCGGTGACCAATTACCACCGACTGAATCGTTCGATTTGACCGGATCGAACGATTTGTCTATATTGAGATCGTTGCTCTTTCGATGTGAGGACCGATCCATGCAAACCTATACCGCCAATGAAGCCAAGACCCGTTTCGGCGAGTTTCTCGACCGCGTGCAGCGCGAGCCGGTGCGCGTGATGCGCCACGACCGCGTGGTCGGCGTGATGGTCAGCGCCGAGGACTATGAGGCGATGCGCAGGTTCTACGCCGACCGTTTGCGCCAAACCCTGCGTGAGACCGCGGAAGGTGCAGCTGCTGCCGGTTTAACCGAAGAAAAACTGGCTGAACTGCTAGCCGATGAAAGTTAGTCAAGTCACCGCCCAAACTTATGCGCGAGTCGTGATCGATACCAATGTCCTGCTCAGTGCAGCGCTGTCCCCAAATGGAGTCGCCGCTACGCTGGTCGATTGCGTCTTGGAATTCGGTTGCCTGGTGTTTTCCAACGCTACCTTCGCCGAACTGGAAGCACGTATCTGGTTGCCAAAGTTTGACCGCTACCTGCCCATGGAGCGCCGCCGGCGCGTGCTTCACGAAGCCAGTGCCGGCGCGTTCTGGGTTGGGGTGACAGCCGGGACCGCATCGCGCAGCTATTCCCGTGACAGTGCGGACGATGTATTTATTCATACCGCCATCGAGGCCAAAACAACTCGCTTGATCACGGGCGACAATGATTTGCTGTGTTTGCATCCCTTGGGCGATTTGCAGATATTGTCCCCCCGTGCAGCACTTGAAGAATTAGGCTTTTGACCCAGAAGCCGCCGTGAACGAAGCCGAAACCCGCGCCGAACACATCGACCCTGCCTTGGCCGCTGCTGGCTGGGGCGTCGCCGAAGGCAGCCGCATCCGGCGCGAGTATCCGATTACCCTTGGCCGGCTCGAAGGGGGCGGCAAGCGCGGCAAGCCGCTGACGGCGGACTACGTCCTCGAATACCGCAACATCAAGCTGGCGGTCGTCGAAGCCAAGGCTTGGGACAAACCGCTGACCGAAGGCGTCGGCCAGGCCAAGGACTACGCCGGCAAGCTGGCGGTACGCTTCACCTACTCGACCAACGGGCAAGGCATCTACGGTATCGACATGGCGACCGGTGCCGAAGGCCAACAGCCGAGTTTCCCGACGCCTGAAGCGCTATGGAGCCTGACCTTTGCCACCGAGAACGCCTGGCGCGACCGCTTCGCCGCCATACCGTTCGAGGACAAGAGCGGTTTCTTCCAGGGGCGTTACTACCAGGATATCGCCATCCAGAAGGTGCTGGATGCCATCGCCGACCAGCAGCAGCGCATCCTGCTCACGCTGGCGACCGGCACGGGCAAAACCTTCATCGCCTTCCAGATCGCCTGGAAGCTGTTCCACAGCCGCTGGAACCTGAACGACTGGAAGAAATCGGGTGATCCGATCCGTCGGCCGCGCATCCTCTTCCTTGCCGACCGCAACATCCTCGCCGATCAGGCTTTCAACGCCTTCTCCGCCTTTCCCGAAGATGCGCTGGTGCGCATAGCGCCGGAAGACATCAAGAAGAAAGGCAAGGTGCCGAAGAACGGCAGCATCTTCTTCACCATCTTCCAGACCTTCATGAGCGGCCCGCCCAAGGATGGGCATCCGTCACCCTATTTCGGCGAGTACCCGGCGGACTTCTTCGACTTCATCGTCATTGACGAGTGCCATCGCGGCGGGGCCAACGACGAAAGCAACTGGCGCGGCATCCTCGACTACTTCGCTCCCGCCGTGCAGCTTGGCCTGACCGCCACGCCCAAGCGTAAGGACAACGCCGATACCTATCTCTACTTTGGTGAGCCGGTGTTCATCTACTCACTCAAGGACGGGATCAACGACGGTTTCCTGACCCCGTTCCGCGTCAAGCAGTTCGCCTCGACGCTCGACGAGT
>ERZ761603.199-NODE-199-length-53652-cov-8.005280_pt1 | contig 53652 bp, 51 predicted proteins | sample MGYA00511879_ERZ761603 | MGnify/ENA primary metagenome ERZ761603 (study PRJEB28899, sample SAMN02850040) | bioreactor sludge metagenome | biome: EBPR Sludge; feature: EBPR Bioreactor; material: flocular biomat | place: Australia: Thorneside Wastwater Treatment...
CCTCCATCATTTTCCTAAACTCCTCATCTGTCATTTCTTGTCCTCCTTTCGGAATCTTCATCTCATTCTTTTTCAATGCCCTGATGTCGATTTGGGTAGCCACAAAAACCTGTTCTTCGTTGTTGATGTCAAGCGCCAGGATGGCACCAGGTAATGTATTGTATGTATTGGGCCCTATAAAAGGCCGGATTTCACTTGTATACCAAGCTGTAATCGTTTGCTTTGAATCCTCTGTCGTATAGTATGCCTGTTTACACATATAGCCCAGCAGCAATTTTGTTTCATCAGAAAACTTCCAGGGTGCTATTTTCAATGGGGTGGTGATCAGATAGTTTTTGCCCATAAATTCCCTCTTTGAAATCACATCATTATTTGTTGAATTCAAATAATACTCAAAGTAAGGTCGTGCGATTTGTATGCGCATACCTCCTCCATCTGCCAACTCGTCCGCGTCATCTTCGATAATGGGTTTGTAGAGTGTTTCGTTGGCATTAAAGAACAACTGCTCCTTGGATGTTCTGAATTCAGGCATCATGCTTTTCATATCTTGCCGGTCTGGAGGCAATCTCCTGTGCAAGTTCATTTTGGCCTCGTAGGTTATGACTCCCTCCATCACTTGCGAGAAGCATGTATTGAGTGAAATGGTGAGCGCCCCGATTAAAAGGATTACTTTTTTCATTTGAGTTAGTTTTTTACTTTTTTGATAAAATATTATCCTTTCCAAGGTACGTACCGCTTGCCCCCGCGTGTGTTAATTGACCTGAATGGAATGTTAATTAAGGTTAAAACCTAAACCTGAGTCAATTTTGCCCGTAACTTTACTATCGTGAAGATTCAGAATAATTCAATTACCCTGCTCTCCATCCTATGCAGTCTCGTACTGCTATTTACTTTGGAAATATTCTGGCTCAGGACGGAGTACAACGATGAGCTTGTAAGCTTCAATCGTGAAACAAGTATTCTGCTTAGAAACACAGTGTTGGAACTCAATGACAGTCTTATTCAAAAGAAAATTATTTCTCTAGGTAACGACATTGAATTCAATAAGAACACTGATTCTACACAATCAGGTTTAGCCAAAAAATCCATTAAAGTATGGATTGACGCAAGTCATTCAATAGGCAAAATCCCTGGAAAGTCTGAAGGTGCTCCAATGGTTAAAAGCATGAAACTAAGCTTTGTATTAGATTCGCTGAATAAGGAGGTGATTGAAAAAAAGTACTTCACCGCACTTTCCAATGCAGGTTTAAATTTGCCAACTCAATTCACTTATATCACCGCTGGGGTAGATAGTGCCACTGATATGATTTTATCCAATAATATCATCCATACTCCAGGTGGTTCCTTTAAATTGGAGTTTGACAATCTGAATTGGCTGCTTTTAAAAAACATAGCGCCACAAATTTTCTTTTCGATCATATTGAGTTTATTGGTGGTGGGATCATTTGTACTTCTCTATCGGAGCCTTAGGCTTCAACAAAAACTTGTTTTGATCAAAAATGATTTGATCAGCAATATTTCACACGAATTAAAAACACCTATTACAACAGTTGGGGTGGCGTTGGAGGGATTGAAGAAATTTAAAGGTCAAAATGATCCTATCACCTCCAGTGAATATCTTGCTATTGCTGAAAATGAATTGAAGCGACTTACAATACTAACCGATAAAGTACTGAATGATGCATTGGGGGAGCAAAATGCACATAACTATAACTTCCAATCCATCCATTTTTCTGAATTGTTGAAACAAGCCGTTGAGTCTTTCCGACTTATTGCCGAGAAAAACGGTGCGGTGATTACACTAAAGATTGAAACTGGAGAATACGAAATTGATGGTGACAAAGATCACTTGTCCAATATCATTTTCAATCTATTGGATAATGCGGTAAAGTACTGTGAATCAAATGCCAAAATCAACATTCATTTAACTGATATAAATACCCATATTAAATGCTCTATTAAGGACAATGGAATAGGCATATCCAAAGAATTTCATGCAAAGATATTCGAAAAGTTTTTCAGGGTACCCACCGGAGATTTACATACAGTAAAAGGCTATGGTCTTGGACTTAGCTATGTAATGCAAGTTATAAAAAGACATCATGGTACTATAAAAGTAGAAAGCGAACCCAATGCCGGCAGCACATTCATAATAAGCTTGCCAAAAACTTATGCAAAAAAATAAAATACTGTATGTGGAGGATGAGCCCTTTCTAGGAAGGATCGTAAAGGAAAGCCTGGAAACGAAAGCCTTTATTGTAACCATGACAGACAATGGCTCCAGGGCCGTTTCCCTTTTCAAGGAAGTTCAGCCCGACCTTTGTGTATTGGATGTGATGCTACCCGGAAAAGATGGCTACACAATTGCTCGGGAAATCCGTCAATTACGTGCAGATATTCCCATCATTTTTGTTACCGCAAAAACACAGACAACGGATTTACTTCATGGTTTTGATGCTGGTGGAAATGATTACATCAAAAAACCATTTAGCCTCGAGGAGTTATTGGTGAGAATTAATAATTTATTACAACTCACCAGATCAAATCCATCAAACAAGAATTCCATCCTCAGTTTTGGGCAGTGTCAATTTCATCTTTTGCGATATGAATTGCATATCGATAATAATGTTAAAAAGCTTTCACACCGGGAAGCTACATTGTTGCAGACGCTTTTGGAGCATAGCAATACCCCAGTGCTCCGCAAAGATATATTGATGAAAATCTGGGGAGATGATTCATTTTTCAATTCACGTAACCTGGATGTATACATTACCAAATTAAGGGAGTACTTAAAATCAGATTCCTCTGTTGAAATAATTACCATCAAGGGTCATGGTTATCTTTTTTCCGTGAATAAATAGTTTTTGGAATTGCTTTAGGCAAAAAAAAGAGTGCATCATTACTGATGCACTCTTCATAAAACATTTGATCTTATTATTTCTTGCCTCCGCTGATGAAGAAGCCCGCCTTTATTCCAAGGTAGCTGTTCTTTGACTCAGAACTAATTACCGAGGTACCTGAGGTGCCTGAGGAAACGGTGAACTCAGATGTGGTAGAAGGAATGATATTATATTCTACCTGCATGGTAAAGTGGCCAAGATCAAATCCTAAACGAGGATAAAATCCAAACTTGCTCGCATCTGCGCTAGCAGAAGCACTGCTGCCACCACCAGAAACACTCACAGAAGCTGATGCCAAAGAATAAATACCAAGACCCACGCCAGCAAATGGCCTAAAAGTGTTGTTAGAAAAATAATATTGACCATTCACTGTGTAAGATGCATTTGCCTTTACTTCGGCATCAGAAGAAACAGAAGTACTTCCACTTGTGACGGTCACACCTCTTGCTATAATGGCACTTTCTAATCTTAATCCAATGGCAAGCGCATCGTTAACCCGATAGGCTGGTTCTAAGTAAAGAAGTACTCCACCTTTAGCTCCGTCTCCACCCGGTGAGGCATAGCCAAGACCAAGTCCTACTTTTACAGGTTTGTATTCCTGAGCACTTGCAGTCAAAAATGCTGCTCCGATAAAGCCTACAATTAATAGATATTTTTTCATGTTGGTAAAAAGTTGGTTATGTAAAACTAATTACCACAAACTATGCCAAAAAACCTATAACCAACACCACATTTGTATGCATTTCCTTACTGAGATAAGGGAATTATTAAATAATCAACGACAAAAAACCTGTAATCAACCCTTAAAATCAACTTTTTTATGAGACCCATCACAAAAAGGTTTGTTGCCAGAAGCTCCACACCTACAAAATGCCGTTACCTTATTCTTCTTTATGGTCTCTCCACCAATGGTTTTTACTGTAAGATTTCCATACACCATTAAAGGTCCGTCCTTAGAGGGTTCAATTATCGTTTCCGATTCAACATGCTCAACCTCTTCTCCTTCATTATTCATAAAATAACTCAAAGCTCCAGACGGACATTTATTTATCTGATCCACAATTTTCTTAGTGCCGGCACCTTCCACATTTACCCAAGGCCTGTTACTGGGGTCAAACACCTCACTTAGTCCGTTGAAACAGTTTTTTGAATGGATGCACATGTTGGGTTTCCAGACAACCGTTACTTCTCCATTGGAATATTTTTTGGTAATGTCTTTCATGTGTACTGGCTTTTAGAGTTTAAACACACTATGATCGTATGACAATTTAAAAACTTTTGTTCATAACAAACTCCTGCAGCTTCCTCCTTACCCTTGGTGCGCTTTCGCGTTGTTTCAGGTTGGCAGGTAATTGACTGGGGTCGCCAGGATATCCGATGGCCATGATTACACCAATCTCGTATTCGTCTCCCACATTGAAATCGTTTCTCACTTTACTTCCGTCAAACCCGCCCATCTGATGAACATTCAAACCCAACTCAGTAGCTTGTAAGGATAGAAAAGCATTGGCCGCTCCCATATCATAAAGCGCTGTGTGATTGGTTCGGTCATTTCTTTGAAATTTTTTTCTGGCAAGGCTAAGCACCAATAAAGGCGCGTCTTTTGCCCAAATCTGATTTCCTTCATTCAACGCATCAAACAATTTATTCCACATCTCACTTTGCGACTTGGTAGCATAAATATAAGTCCACGGTTGTTCGTTCATGCTTGATGGTGCCCATCTTGCTGCCTCAAAAAGTGAATTTATTTTTTCTTGCTCGATATGCTCATGAGCATACGCCCTGCTGCTTCTTCTCTGTTGAATCAAATCAGTAACAGGATGATCTATTTTTGAACTCTCCATTTTTTATTTCATTACTTCATTTAACAAAACAAAGCGATAAGCTACTTGTTTAAATCATTCTTCAATCAATACACCCATTTTTCCCATTTGGTAATCGCGCATGGCTTCCATGATCTGGGTTTGAGTGTTCATCACAAAAGGTCCATGAGAGACTACTTCCTCGTTCAATGGCTTACCTGTTAAAAACAAAATGCGTGTGTCTTCCTGTGCCTCGAGTGCAATTGTATCACCATCATTTTTAAAGTGAACTATGTGAAGTTCATCTACCAGGCCAAAGCCATCTACTTTTACCTTACCATCCAACAAATAGATCATGGCATTGTGATCCGTGGATGTTGGTATTGATATTTTGCCCCCTTTCTTGAACTGCATGGTGGCTGCATTGACAACTGCTTGCGATGGGATGGGACCTTTCACTCCCAGCACATCGCCAGCAAATATTTTTACATTCACCAAACCATCTTCACTTGTTTTACCCGGTGTCTTTTCAGCACTCAATGGATGGTAAGCTGGCTGATCCATTTTATGCTTAGCTGGAGTATTGATCCACAATTGAATAATCTCCTGTTTACCTCCATGTTCATGGATGTCATCCGGTGGTCGCTCACTATGAATAATGCCCATCCCGGCATTCATCCACTGCGCCCCCCCAGCATAGATTACGCTATTGTTGCCTCGGCTGTCGCGATGGTGCACGCCTCCCTCAAAAATAAAAGTAACAGGAGAAAATCCTCTGTGCGGATGTGGCCCTACACCTGCGTACCTGGGTTCGATGTGCTTAGGCACTTTTACATTGGCATGATGCAACAACAAAAATGGATCAATTTGTTGGACCTGCTGTGTAGGAAGTGGTTGCCTGACGGGTAGACCACCCATATCTACCTGATGAGCATACAATAATCGGGCGACTGACCTTAGTTTCATATTATTTAAATTATATCATTGGTACTTCAATCAACAAAACCTCTGCGCTGTTAGCTGCAGTAATCGAGAAGTTGTTTACTTCCCAAATTCCGAAACCATCCCTTTTATTTATTTTTTGGTCATTGATAATAATATCTCCATCAAGTACAAATAAATAAGCCCCGTTGCCGTTTTGCTTTAGAGTATAGTTGATACTAAATCCGCTTTCCAACTTGCCACGGTGCAACCATGCATCCTGATTGATCGTGACACCCGTTTCATCAGCTTTCGGGCTAACAATTTGCTGTAACTTGTTCTTTCGATCTGCAGGATCAAAAGTTTTTTGATCGTATCGAGGCGAAATGTTTCTTAGTTTTGGAAATATCCAGAGTTGTAGAAAGTTAACTTTTTCTTCTTTGTTTCTGTTGTACTCCGAGTGCTGCACACCTGTACCCGCACTCATTATTTGCACATCGTTTTGTCTGATCACAGTGGTATTGCCCATACTGTCTTTGTGCTCCAATTCTCCCTCTAGAGGTATAGAGATAATTTCCATATTATCGTGTGGGTGCTTTCCAAATCCCATTCCTCCCGCTACCCAATCATCATTCAGCACACGAAGTGCACCAAAGTGCATTCTATCGGGATTATAGTAACCGGCAAAACTGAAGGTGTGATTCGTGTCTAACCAGCCATGGTTGGCATGGCCACGGGTATTCGATTTATGGAGTACGGTTTTCATTTTTTTATGCTGTTTTTCGGACTTTTATGTGTTTAAACGTGAAATCTTATATAAAGATACATACAATTATTGTATATACAATTAATTAAACAGAATAGTTCCTATTGTCTTTAATGGGCTCCTACTTCTTATTAATGTGATTAACTACTGCCTTTAGGCGAGCATAGCTGTGTTCTCCTTCCAATCTGTTGAAAAGGTCTTTAGAGGTGAAATCTTCAGGCATTTCAGCAATAGCCTGAGCAATGAGGTTTACTTCTTTTTCAGGTATAAATTTAAAAATGTCAATTCGGCCTGTCTCTACCGCTTTGGCAAGATGGCCTTCAATTGTACCGGGCACCAGACCGCGTGCTTTGGCAATGGCCTGAATGTCCATCCCTTCATCCCACATCTTCAAGGTGATTTCGTAAGTACTGGGTCCGTCTTTTTTCTTTTTACGACCTCCTTTCTTGGCGGTAGATTTACCTTTTTTGATTCCAGGCAACTGGTTTTCAATTTCCTTCAACAGATCTGCCCGTTCCTGATTGCGATGGTTGGTTAATTCTGAAAAATCAAAGAAGAGTGTTCCGTTCAAAATACCTTCAATCAGCAATGTAGATTTATCTACCTCTTCTAGAGTTTTTGAAAAGTATTGATCCAACTCAATGAGATTATTCAAATAGGTCTTTACCCGCTTTTGCTGTTTCATCTCCATGGTATGAATCAACAGGATTTTAACATTGTCGAGAAGTATATTTTTATAATAATCTCTTCCTTTCCTGATACGCTCTAATAATTTTTCGTGATCGTTGGCCTTAAGGAGGTTAAGCAATTGCCATCGAAACTTTTCTGTATTCTCCTTTTCGCTTTCCAATGTGTGAGCTATTTGCTCCAATACAGGTTTCATCGTTGACTCATTAAAAGTCGGTGCTTCCTTTTTTGACTTGTTGATGTAATTGATTTCTTTCGTAAGCAAACTGAAATCAAAAGTTCTTTCTATGAGCAACGAGACAAATTCGATTTGCTTTTGTTTTATGACTTCTGGTAACTCATCCGGCTTGTTATTGGCCTGACTGAATGAAACGATTTGTTTGTCTGCGGTAATTACTCCCGTATTGATCTTTGAACGCAGCACCAACCCGTCCAGTGAACGTAGCCTTGACAAAGCCACATAAACCTGTCCTCCTGTAAAGGCCTGCCCAACATCTACAATTGCTTTATCAAAAGTGAGTCCCTGACTTTTATGAACCGTAATGGCCCAGGCTAACTTGACCGGATACTGCGAAAAACTTCCCACCACTTCATCGTCCAGATCATTCGACTCAGCATTGATCGTATATTTTTTATTCTCCCATTTTTCTCTTTTCAACTCAAAAACGATATGACTGTCGGCCAACAGCACTTCTATCGTCTCACCGGTTATTTTATTGACAGTCGCCAGCTTTCCGTTGAAGTACAATTGATCCTCACTATCGTTTCGAATAAACATGATTTGCGCCCCTTCTTTCAGCTCCAATTTTTCTGCCACAGGATACATCGATTCGGGAAATTCACCTTCGATTTGCGCCTCAAAAAAATGAGATGGTGATGCCAGTTCGCGTAAGGCTGTCTTGTTCATTTCATCCGCCTTGTAATTGTGGGTGGTAAGTGTAATTACTTCTTCTAGTTCGGCTACTTCCTTTTCAGTTTTGTAATGCTTGTTCAGCTCGTCAATGTCTGTTGTGGTAGGCGTATTGTTTCGAAGGTTATTGAGAATTTGAATAAAAGCACTGTCTTGTTGCCTGAAAATTTTATCCAATTCTATATAAACAAATCCATCCTGCTTAAGTGCAATCGATTCGTAAAACCAGGCGCTTTGATAGTAGCGCTGAAGCATATTTTCTTCACTCCTTTTTACAACTGGTGGTAGTTGATACATATCTCCAATGAGCAACAGCTGTACACCCCCAAAACTTTTATTAAAATCCCCACGGGCAGCTTTTAATCTATAATCAATGGCATCCAACACGTCTGCCCGCAACATGCTTACCTCATCAATTACTAAAAGGTCGATAGACCTTAAAACTTGTTTCCTGACACTATTAAGTGGGTGTTTACGGGCAAGAGTGTTTTGTGTAAAAAAACCATTATCTGCATTAAAATCGGCTGGAATAGAACGATCAGGTAAAAACGTTCCTAATGGAAATAAAAATTGGGAATGAATGGTAACACCACCGGCATTTAAAGCTGCGATGCCTGTAGGTGCCACTACTGCAAATTGTTTGTGTGTATATTTTTCTAAATTTTTAAGAAAGGTAGTCTTTCCAGTTCCTGCCTTCCCGGTAAGAAAAATATGGCTAGAAGTGCTATTGATGAACTGAAGAGCTGTTTCAGCAATGTTGCCCAATTGCACGTCTGGTTCATTTGTCATTCTTAAAAAGACAATTTATGTCTCAGGAAATTGCTATTGACGCAATTTATCCAAAATTCGGTTGAGTTCCTCGGCTTCAGCCTTAGTGATGGACTTTTGAATCGTGAGCCAATGATCAACATCTTTGTCAATTTCGGCCAACAACTTGAGTCCTCTTGAAGTAATAGAAATATCAACTTGTCTTCGATTGGCTTCACACAACTGGCGGTCTACCATTCCTTTTTGCCTAAGCTTTTCTACCAGTCGCGTACAATTGCTGTTTTTTTCAATCATGCGTTCTGCAATATCTGCAAGACGCATCGGCTTAGGATTGCTTCCTCGCAAAATTCTAAGCACATTAAATTGCTCTGGGGATATGTTAAATTTTTTGAAGTAGGCTGCATTTCTGTTACTGATCCAGTTACTGGTAAATAAAATATTCACCATGGCCTTTTGATGTTCGTTGGCAAACTTTGATTGCTTCAAATCTTCTTCTAATCCCATAATGAAGTAAATGTAGATACTATTATTGTTTATACAAATGTAATACGCAACAAGGGATTAGTTTGTTGTAAATTGAATTATGAAATCATTACTTCGAATCGTCATCTTACTGCCAATGGTTTTCCTGTTGGCATGTAATTCTGTAAAGTCAAATCAAGATGACTTTAAAAAAATCAATTGGCTTCTGGGTTCCTGGGATAGAGTGAATGTAAAAGCAGATCGAACGGCCAATGAGCGATGGGAAATAGTTTCAGATCAAGAATTCAAAGGATGGGGAGTTTCGATGACAGGAGTTGATACTACTTTTATAGAGAAACTTTGGATTGTCAGTAAAGAGGGAAGCTTATATTACGTGGCGGATGTACCTGAGAATCCTAATCCAGTCTACTTTAAATTTACTTCAATTAGCGAAAACGGTTTCGTTGGCGAGAACTCAGCACACGATTTCCCAAAAAAAATTGAGTACAAATTGAAACTGGACACGCTTCAGGTCATTACATCGGGAGACGGGAAAGAACTGGCTTTCCCATTTATCCGGTCAAGAATTCCTTAAACTACCCCGATGGCTGTCAGAGGATCTCCTGTGGTGATGGCAAGAGAAGTAACAACATACAATAAAACACCATCTTCCTCCGCTTTGTATTCACCCAACACATTGCCAAAGAAATCCCTGATTTCACCCAGCACTTCTCCTTTCTTAACACGGTCCTCCAATTTCCTGAATGCGTACCAACATCCGTCATGCATCGCATTCATCACAGCCATTTTTTTCAAATAGGTTACTTCAGTTGAATTCACCTTTCCCTCCAGCACCTCCAGAGATCTCAAAACATTGTTTGTAGCAGTAATGTATTGTTCCACCTCTTCATCACTCCACCTTCCGCACTGTCCCAGTTCGGCCAAAAAACCTGGAGTGCCTGCATTGGCAGCAGCACCCATTGACCCATTGTTTGAAACAGAACCAACCACATAAGGAAACCCTAATGCTGCGGATGCTTTTCGCGATTGTTCCACCACCTGATCCCCTCCCAGATTAGAATAAATAACAAAAGGAACGAGTGCCTCATGGATATCGCCACCATGTAAATCAATATAAAAATCTGCAGCCTGCTGTAGTTGATGAACGGTGTAGGCAATTCTTTCGCTTACAGTTCCGGTGGCTTTCCCAGGAAATACCCTGTTGAGATTTTTACCATCATAAGGCCCATAATATTGAAGCTTTGCAAGGAACGCTGGTACATTCACCGGATGAATCACAACAATGGTACCCTTCACATCTTGAGGATCTATTCTTTTTGCCAATTGAATGGCCGTTTCTATGCAAGGATACTCGCCACCATGAATACCTCCGGTAATTAATATTTGCTTGCCCGGTTTAGCTCCCTCGATGTAGGTCGCAGGCATTTTTACCGGTGTACCCGGTACATTGATGTATCCTGTAGATTTCTTTCCTGATTCAGCAACTAAGTCTTGATCCTTAAGTATAGATTTAAAATTCATTCTCTTCAGGTTTGGAAAGAACAATAATGACCATTATTAATTTTAGAGTCAATCTTTTCACTCACAAATGAAATACCGTTTTCCTTCAAACTAGCTTACACTTATCTCAGTGCTCACAACAAATGATTTGATCAAATAATATGGAGTTGAACATAGCGGCTTGTTCCATGTGTGGTAAATGCCCCGCATTCGGAAGTTCGAAGAGTTCAACAGTGGGAATCCTGTTAAATAAATTTACTCGTACCTCATCCAGCTTAACCACTGTATCGTGTTCACCCCATATGGCAAAGACGGGTAAGCTTGATTGCGCAATTTTTCTTTGTTCATTCTCCAAGGAAGAACTGTTTTTTCGGGTTGAGATTAATGCCCTGACGAATCCTTTATACCTCATCATTTCTTCATATTTTTTATCCCAGCCTACAAAAGGTTCAGGATCATAGAAATCCCCCAATTGCCCGGATGCCATAGTTGCATAGGTATCGCTTTGCTTAAAGGACGTTATCTCCTCATCTGAAACCATTACCGGATAATTGGATTCGTTGGTTATGGTTTCAAAACCAGAAGGATCTACATAAATCAAGTTTTTAATCCGGTCGGGATATTGAAATGCAAAGGCACTGATCGTTCTCCCCCCATTTGACAGTCCCAATAAATTTATCTTCTTGCGAACTCCCAATGCGTCCAGAAGTTCCTTGAGTTGGTTAGAAAATAGCGCTACATCATAGACTACATCAGGGTTATCAGAATACCCCCTGCCGTAGGTATCATATCGAAGCGCGGCATACCCCCTGTTAAGGGCGGCATAATAGGTCGAGTCCCATATATAAGATGGCACTGAATACCCATGTACCATAACCAGGACAGTATCTGCCTCTTTATTTTCAAACTCATAATAAGTAAAACCACCGCTTAGTTTGACAAATCCCCCAGTTTTTATGGTCGCCCTAAATGCATCGTCTTTTGTAATTTGTTCTTTATCGACAGGTTGCTGTTTGGAGCAAGAAGAGAGAAAAACGAAAAGGGTAAAGGTCAATAACAACGTCCGTACCATGATTTCACAATTAATGTAAATAAAAGTACCTATAAATTATTTGATTAAAGCCCTTGAGTTGGCCTAAAACAAAGATTGCTGTCGAGATCTAATCCCGGTTAAAGCGGTCTTTGTATTTTCAATACAGGTTTTATGGAATCCGATTGCTCCAAACATCTCCTCTTTTTTCAAGCCTGTTCACAATAAAAAAATGACGAAAATTCACATGAATTTGATCAAATACTGAGGTAAGATTATCCCAACTTTGGTCAGCTATCTAGGCTAAACCCTCCTATTTGGGCCATTATTCAATTAATTGTGTCAAAAACCCGATGTAATAAAACTGTTTTATATAAATGTGTAGAAAAGAAAAAAAAATGCAATTTCATGCCGCAATGTTAAAGACCCTATTTATTAAGTTGAAAGGAAATGGTTTCGTCAGGGAATGCATGCTGTTCAGGTGCAACATCCCCTATTACTGGTTTCTTGGTATTATGGTGTGGTGCTCCATAATTATGTTCGTTTATGCTGGACTTGCCTTGATCCGATTAGGCATATGAGTGATATTCCACTTCGAATAAAGGAGCTCATCAGTACACCTACCCGAGAAGAGATTTTTAAGATGATTGCTAACCAAAAAGATGGATTTACTTTTCTGGATGTCTATCAGGCCCTTGAACGGAATAAGGTGAATGTGAGTATTACCTCGGTCCAAAATCTTCTTAAAGCCCTCAGTTACAGGGGCTACCTCAAAGAATATACGCTAAAAGAAAGTAAGACTCCTGGCAGGTCCACCATCCATTATAAGAGACATCAAAGGTCTTCATCATAGTTTCTTTGCCAATTAGGAATATTTTTTTGCACATTTTGAAATCTGTCCTACATTTGCAGTCCGAAATCGAGGAGTATCTTGCTATCGGAGGTTCGATTCACCGAACTTAGTTGAATATCTTATTGGGAGCTTAGCTCAGCTGGTTCAGAGCATCTGCCTTACAAGCAGAGGGTCGGGGGTTCGAATCCCTCAGCTCCCACAAACCGAATTGATCCCACCACCTCCTGGTGGGATTTTTTATGGAAGCTTTCTGCTATATTCTCTTCTCGGAATCTGCAAATATGTTCTACGTTGGTCATACTACTGAGCCAACAGATGAAAGACTAAGAAAACACAATTCTGCTCACAAAGGTTTTACTGGAAAATTTAGGGATTGGAAGATCGTATACATTGAAACCTTTAATTCTAAGGATCTTGCCTATAAAAGAGAAAGAGAAATCAAGGCATGGAAAAGTAAGGCCAGAATTCAAAAATTAATTACCCGCTCAGAGCATCCCGGCTAGTAAGCCGGGAGGGTCGGGGGTTCGAATCCCTCAGCTCCCACAAACCGAATTGATCCCGCCACCTCCTGGTGGGATTTTTTATGGAAGCTTTCTGCTATATTCTCTTCTCGGAATCTGCAAATATGTTCTACGTTGGTCATACTACTGAGCCAACAGATGAAAGACTAAGAAAACACAATTCTGCTCACAAAGGTTTTACTGGAAAATTTAGGGATTGGAAGATCGTATACATTGAAACCTTTAATTCTAAGGATCTTGCCTATAAAAGAGAAAGAGAAATCAAGGCATGGAAAAGTAAGGCCAGAATTCAAAAATTAATTACCCGCTCAGAGCATCCCGGCTAGTAAGCCGGGAGGGTCGGGGGTTCGAATCCCTCAGCTCCCACAAACCGAATTGATCCCGCCACCTCCTGGTGGGATTTTTTATGGAAGCTTTCTGCTAACTACAAACCGAGTCAATTCTCACAATAGTCGGTTTTGAAGGCAGTAATGTTCTGGGTTCTTTTAATGGTATCTTTTTAGCAGCTCTCCCTGCATTACAAAATCCTTAACCATCTCTATTACTTCCGGATTTCTGAGGTTATGACCAAATCCCTCCGTTGTGATCAGTTTGGATTGAGTCCATACCTCATGAATACGCTGAGCATGATGATAAGGCGCTTCATCATCTCCTTTGTCGTGAATTATCAACCCAGGCACTTTTAGTGTGGAGGCAAATGCAGGCGCAGAAAAATAATCAGGCTTGCGATTCAATATCCTTTCAAAGTAATTCAAAATATGCTGAAGTGTGCGATCGCTCAATCCAGTCATATTTTGATAAAAATAAATAAAGTCGTTGGCTTCACCGGGGGATCCCAGCAACACCAACTTATTCACTTCGATATCCTGGTGATGATGCAACGCATGCAATGCAGAAAAGCTTCCCATCGAATGACTGATCACCGCATCCATGGCTCCGATCTTCTGAAGAAATGCTTTTATAGCATCGCTGTAAATCGGTATGTTGATGTACTTGCCCGATGAAAGGCCATGAGCTGGTGCGTCAAATGCGTAGATTGAATATTCCTCCGGAGAAAAAGCCTTAATATACTTCTTCCAACGAAAGGAGTGACTTTGCCATCCGTGAAGGAACAAAATCTTTTTCTTTCCCTGCCCCCATTGGTAAGCCTGCAACTGGTTTCCTTCACTATGGAAATGAAATTTTCGGGCTGTTTCCAAAAACTGGTGATGGTGAGACTTAACGGGCGGGGCAATGGGTGTACAAAATATATTGAACCCCTGCTTGCCTGCAGTAGCGGGTGAAATCACAGAAAGTGAATTAAGATAGGTGCCTACTAGCTTTGGAATAATTTTTTTCATTTTTTAGATACCAATTGGTATCAGTTAATTCAAATTTTTTTACAACTCTATCCCTTTAAGCATTTCACTCAAGTGCCTTGCCACCCTTACGATGTCGTCATCATTACCTCGAAGCTTGCTCATCATGATAGCACCTTCTAATCCTGCTATGATTACAGTAGCGTAATATTCCTTATCGATATTTGATTTCAATTGATTGTATTTTATGCCATTGTTTAAAATAGTAATGATGGACCCCTTAAACATATCAAGCATCAGTACCGCTCTATCTCGCAAAGCAGGATGTGCGTCATCCACTTCTATGGCCACATTGAGTAAAGGACATCCTCCTTTCACTGGGGGCTTCGACACATAAGTTTCGAAAAATTTAAATATGGCTCTTAGTTTTTCAGGTGCAGTCTTCTCATCTTTTATTTTCACCCGCAGGTAACTGAACATTTGTGCCGACAAATGGCTTAGCGTTTCCATCTCCAATGCAGCCTTACTTTCAAAATGTCGGTAAATAGCTCCTTTAGTAAGTCCAGTAGCCTTGGTGATATCACTAATGGAAGTAGCCTTATATCCCTGTGTATTGAACAGGTGCCCTGACTGCTTCAATATCTTCTCTTTGGTGATTTCCGGATTACGCATGCACAAAGATACCAATCGGTATCTTTACTTTCCAACTCATTTTTCAATTATTTTGATAAGTGGCCAAAATGCATCGGATTCCTTTCGCCTAAGACGGATCGCAAATAGAGTTAATTTGTTTTTCAATCAGATTGGGCTGAATTTTGCGTTAGAAGCGAGTAACCCATTTTTTAATTGAAAAAGCTAAAACGCTTATTTTTTTACCTTTCACTCGCCATTGGAGTGGTACTGATTGCATCGGTGATATCGGTTTTTATGTTCAAGGACCGTATCATCCAGCAGTTTATAACGAAAGCCAATAAAAGTTTAAGTACCCCCGTAAAAATCGGAAAGATTGAAATTTCTCCGTGGGACGATTTCCCCAATCTTTCCATCGTTTTTCATGATGTATATGTGGAGGACAGTCATTCTGGTACTTATCCATTGCTTACTGCTAAAAGGGTATCTTTTTTTCTGAATCCAATAGAAGTATGGCAGGGCAAATATTCTATCCGCGGACTACAAATAACAGATAGCGAAACAAACCTGAAAATAAATCTGGATGGTATTAACAATTATACCATTGTAAACAAATCTCCAGATGTAGGTCATGAGGGTACATTGTCATTTGATCTTCGCAATGTCAGGTTATTTAACACACGTGTTACCTATCGCGATCAAAGTCGAAATCAGGATCATACTTTTTCCAGTGAAAAATTATTGGCCTCCATTCACATCGATAGTGATAAATATAAAATCCTCGCCAATGGAGACATCACTACAGAACAAATAGGGATTCAGTCCAACACCTTTCTAAAAATGAAGCGCTTCGAGGTTAATGCTGATCTCATATATAACGATGAGGAGAAAAATTTACAGATCAATCCTTCCAACCTTGAATTGCACCAGTCTCAATTTGAGCTTCAGGGTTCATACCAATTCAAAGACAAAAATTGGATTGACTTAATTTGTGAAGGAAGAAATACGGATATACAAACACTTCTTTCGCTTTTACCTGAAAATGCCAATCAGCGTCTAGCCAAATATGAAAGTGATGGAGATGTATATTTTAATTTGGTTTTAAAAGGAGAAATCAGTGAGCGAAAAGACCCTTCTATATTAATTAAATTTGGCTGCAACAACGCCACGCTTTTCCATCCCGATTATCAATCAAAAATAGAAAAAGCCAACATGGAGGGTTCATTTGCCAGCGCATCTATTGCTGATTTTTCAGAAGCAGCGTTGTATCTCAGTAATGTTAGTGGCGTTCTCAATAATCGTCCGTTTGAGACCAACCTATCCATTCAAAACTTCGAGGACCCCTATGTTAAATTTATTTTCAGAGGAGATCTTGATGCGGCCTCTATAACCAATTTCTATCTCATTAAAGACATTCAGCAACTAACTGGAGACATTGGTATTGATGTTTCCTTTGAAGGTAAAACTTCATTACTCAAGCGTAAGGCAACTGCTCAAAAGGTTCAGGCCAACGGATCCATCGACATGCGACTCCTTAATTTTCGTTACGGGGAACAAGCAATCTACTTTAAAGATCTCAATGGCATTTTGCAATTCACCAACAATGACCTTGCGCTTAGTAAAGTGACTGGCCATCTTGAAAACAGTGACTTTGAGATGAACGGGTTTTTCAAAAACATCATCACCTTTTTGTTATTCGAGAATCAACCCATTGGAATTGAGACGGATCTCAAGTCTGATTTTGTTGATTTAGATCAATTGTTTGAGATAGGTTTCGGACAACAAGGATCATCAGATTTTAATTTTGAAATCTCTCCAAATATGTATCTCAATTTCAATTGTGATGTAAAATCAATGCATTACAAAAAATTTCATCCTTCTCAAATTACAGGAAACCTGCTCATTAAAAATCAAATGGCCGTAGCACGAAATATTAATTTCAATGCTATGGGGGGTTCATTATCTCTAGATGGAATTGCTGACGCCAAGAACAATAAAGCAATTGATGTAATGAGCTCATTTAAAGTTAAAGGAATTGAAGTGGACAGTGCGTTTTATGTATTTGATAATTTCCTTCAAACTTTCATTCAAGACAAACACTTAAAGGGTCAGGCTTTTGCCGATGTAGAGTTGGAAATGACATTGAATGAAAAATTGAAACTGTTTCAGGAAACGCTAAAGGCCAACATTAGTACCACCATCAAAAATGGAGAGCTGAATAATTTTGAACCATTGCATAAACTGGATCGATATCTTGACGACTCCGGCCTCAATCGGTTGCGATTTGCGGATTTGAAAAACGACATTCACATAGAAAACAAAACCATTTATATTCCTCAAATGGAAGTGAGTAGTAATGTAACCAATCTCCAAATCAGCGGCACCCATACTTTTGATCAATTTATCAACTATAGGGTAATTGCTCCGATTAGGAGTAAAAAGAAAATCGATCCTGATGAAGCTTTTGGTGCCATTGAAGATGATAATACAGGCCAGACAAAAATATTTTTAAAGATAGTTGGAACAACTGACAATTATAGAATCGTTTATGACAAGGATGCTGTTAAGAAAAAAATTGTTAGCGACCTGAAGAAGGAAGTGATTGAACTAAAAGATGCCTTTAAACTGAAAGGGAAAAAGAAGAAGAAAGAGTTGGAGCTAGAGGCGGACGAATATTTTGAATGGAGCGATACGACCAGAGTAAAAAATTAATTCTATAATACTGATAAAAACCAGGTGAAAGGGATAATCATTACTTCTCCAAAATAACACTAAAGGTAGTACCTTCTCCCTTTTTGGATTTTAATTCAATTTTACCATTGAGTTTGTTTACAGCTTCTTTCACTATGTACAGGCCTAACCCAGTACCTTTTTCTCTGTCTTTCGACATATAGTACATCTCGTAAATTTTTGAATGGTCTTCTTTATCTATGCCTACTCCGTTGTCTTCAACCTCCACAATAATCAGATTATTTTTAGAATAGGTTCTAATCCAAATCATTTTCTCAGACTTTGTGTGATCGTGGTATTTAATTGCGTTGGATACCAGGTTATTCAAAATAATTTCCAAACGACTCGAATCTGTGAAAACACGATGAACTCCGATATCAGTTATAAATTGAATATTGGAAGCAGCGGGCATGTGCTGATGAGTATTGATCACCTGCTCTATTAAAAATCCTAACTCAACAATTTTCTTCTTTACCAAATGTCTGCTTTCCTTTGCAAGATTGATCACCTCCTTGATGAATTTTTCCTGCTTATCCAGAGTACGCTGCAGCATTGCCATATAGGTCTTCTGTTTTTCAGGGTCATTTTCCAACTGAACGAGATTGACTATTCCCATCATAGAATTAATAGGAGCCCGTAAATCGTGAGAGATACTGTAGGCAATTAAATCCAACTCCTTATTTGCATTAGCAAGTGCCCTATTCTGTGCATTAAGCCTGCGAAGCAATGAAGCCGCATAGAGGCTCACACTTCCAATTATAAGCAAGATGATGATCGTATTTACATAAATCAGATATTCCTTTATTTTTCTGGCTGCTTCACCAAGGTTTTCTGAAAATTTTATCTCCTCTTCTGTAAGTGCCCTGTTGTTCTTTTCCAATGCCTCTAAGAATTCTTCCTTTCTTTCTTCTGAATTTCCATTTTGGATCGAAGCATGTATCTCTTTTCCAATTAATAATTTTTGATAAATCAGAGAGTCTCCTTTTTCCCAATTATTAATGGGCTTTGCCATTAATGGCAAATTTTTAAATGTTTTAAACAGCCATATCATGTCATCAATGTCGTCTGAGTGATTGTTCCCTTCAATAAATCCTCTTCTTACTATTTCGCGAGAACCATTCCCAGAAAGGGTAACACGCGCCAGGCTATCACCTTGAGGGATACTTATATATTGAAGAAACTCATTCCATTTTTTCTCATCCTCAGAATGGAGGTAGGCAACTAAACTGTTGGTGGCATTTTTTTCTCCCTTCGAATAATTGGATTCCCCATTAACATAGGCCCTTACAGAGGACATGGTTTTAAGGGTAAAAAAATTGAGAGCGATTAGTAATAAAGATGAAATTAATATAGTAAGCAACAACGCCAACAAGGGCAGTCTTCTTACTTCACTAATAGTTTCGTCCCATTTCATCATACCAAGTTACACTGAAATAAATGCGCAAGTTGGTAAGTGTAAGTTTTAAGTAGGTTTTACTTGAAAAGACAATTACAACTTATAGTTTTTTAGCTTTTTCCCAATAAACGTCCATTTCCTTAAGTGACATTTCACCAAATTTCTTGCCGTCTTTGGCAGATTCAGCTTCAAGGTATTGAAATCGCTGAATGAACTTTTTATTGGTTCGCTCCAATGCTTCTTCTGGATCTATGTTTATAAAGCGGGCATAGTTAACCAAAGAAAAAAGCAGGTCGCCAAATTCTTCAGTTACTCTGTCTTTATTGATTTCGGCATCTTGTAGGGTATTAAATTCGTCCTTGAACTCCCTCATTTCTTCCTCTATTTTTTCCCAAACCTGACCTTTGTGCTCCCAATCAAACCCTATACCTCGGGCTTTATCCTGGATACGTATGGCCTTCACCAATGCTGGCAGGGATTTTGGAACTCCCCCTAAGACTGATTTATTTCCTTGTTTTAATTTTAATTTTTCCCAGTTGGCCTTTACTACTTCTTCATTTTCTGCCACCACATCTCCGTAAACGTGTGGATGACGCGCTACCAATTTGTCGCAAATGGAGTGAAGTACATCAGCAATGTCAAACGCTTGGGTCTCCGAAGCTATACGCGCATAGAATACATTATGAAGCATCAAGTCTCCCAGTTCTTTTTTAATTTCCGCCATATTGCCCTCAATAATGGAATCGGATAGCTCATAGGTTTCTTCAATGGTAAGGTGCCGGAGGCTCTCTAATGTTTGTTTTTTGTCCCAAGGACAATTTTCTCTTAATTCATCCATGATCGTGAGCAGGCGGTCGAATGCGTCAAGCTTGGCTTGTCGATTTGGATCGGGTGTAACGGGGGGCTTTCTCATTTTCAAATAAACTTAAATAATTAACCGCGTGTTATTTAGATGACTATTTTTGCATAAAGTTAAGAAAGATGGCTATTCTACTTTTTTCAATTGGATTTATTGGACTCTTCTTCGTGATGATGTCCGTAAGATTGCTATTTATAAAAAATGGAGAATTCAGAGGTACCTGTGCCTCACAAAGCCCCTGGTTGGTAAAAGAGGGTGCCCAGTGCGGTTATTGCGGCAAAACCCTGAGTGCAGGCGATGCATGTTCCAATCCGGACCAGAATGCCAATAATAGTTTCCCCGAGATCAGCAGATCTAAGTAATCTCCAAAAGCAATAGGCCAATATCTGCTTGGGGTTTTCATTTGATTCTGTCCTATAGTCACTAAATTCGCAGCCATATTTTTTACTTACTGCTTACCACGTGACTTTAATAAAATCAATTTCTGGAATAAGGGGTACAATCGGTGGAAAACCTGGAGAGGCCTTGACCCCCTTCGACATCGTAAAATTTTCAGCTGCTTTTGGCACCTGGGTTAAAGGACAAAAGGGCAAGAAAGTAATCATTGGCCGGGATGCCAGAATATCAGGAGAAATGGTATCTCAGCTTGTGAGCGCCACCCTGGTAGGACTTGGGCTGGAGGTGATTGATTTGGGGCTTTCTACTACACCTACGGTGGAAATAGCTGTATCTAAAGAGAAAGCAGATGGCGGAATAATTCTAACTGCAAGTCATAATCCTGCGCAGTGGAATGCATTAAAACTTCTAAATAAGTACGGAGAGTTTATTTCAGCGGCAGATGGCGCCAGCATTTTAAAAATTGCAGAAGGAAATCAAATAACTTTTGCAGAAGTAGGAAACCTGGGGGCTTATCAGCAAAAGGATTACATCAAGAAACACATTGCCATGGTGAAAAAATATCCATTGGTGGATGTAAAAGCCATTAAGAAGGCAAAATTTAAAGTAGTTGTGGATGCTGTCAACTCAACAGGAGGTATCGCCATACCACTACTCCTTGAAGAGTTGGGGGTAAAAAAAATAAAAAAGCTTTACTGTACCCCAAATGGGGTTTTCCCTCATAATCCAGAGCCATTGCCAGAGCACCTAACCGAAATCAGTAAGACGGTAAAAAAAGGAAAATACGATTTGGGTATAGTTGTGGATCCGGATGTAGACCGACTGGCTCTCATTCAGGAAGATGGCAAACCGTTTGGTGAAGAATACACCCTTGTGGCCGTGGCGGATTACGTGCTCAGCAAAAGAAAAGGAAATGCTGTATCCAATTTATCTTCATCACGGGCGCTAAGGGATGTAACGGAAGCAGCTGGTGGAAAATATCATGCATCGGCAGTAGGAGAAGTGAATGTAGTGGCGGAAATGAAAAGAGTAAAAGCAGTCATTGGAGGTGAGGGCAATGGAGGAATTATTGTTCCGGATTTTCATTACGGCAGGGATGCACTTATTGGAATAGCACTTTTTCTTACACATCTGGCAAAAACCGGAATGAAAGCATCAGCGTTACGTCAGTCTTATCCACCCTATTTCATTTCAAAAAACAAAATTGAACTCACTCCTGATTTGAATGTAGATGATGTGCTTGAACAAATTAAAAAGAAATACCAGGATGAGAACATTAATACCATAGATGGTGTAAAGATTGACTTTGAGATAGAGAAAGAATGGGTTCACCTGAGAAAATCAAATACAGAACCGATAATCAGGATTTACGCTGAATCACAATCGGAAAAAAAGGCATCTCAGTTGGCCCAACAAATTATAAAAGACATTAAATTGATCATTGCATCCAAATAATAAGCATCATGAGCATCTATTTAGACAATGCTGCTACTACAGCACTGGATCCAGAAGTATTTGAAGCCATGAAACCCTACCTACTTGAAGATTTTGGAAACCCTTCTTCAACTCATAGTCATGGACGAAAAGTAAGGTCAGCCATTGAAATTGGCAGAAAAAAAATTGCTGAAATACTCAATTGCACTCCAGGCGAAATCATTTTCACTTCTGGTGGCACCGAAGCCGACAATGCAATTATTGTTAGTAGCATCCATACCTATAAAATCAAACATGCCATTTCATCCGCCATCGAACATCATGCGGTAAGTCACACTTTGGAAATACTTGCAAAAGAAGGCGTTATTGAATTGCATCTGGTAAAGTTGGATGACAAAGGAAATGTAGACTATAACGATCTTGAACGACTGCTAAAAACCTATCCTGGCGCTTTGGTGTCGCTCATGCATGCCAACAATGAAATTGGAAATCTTTTGGATATTGAAAGAGTGGCCGAATTAGTAAATCATTACAATGGCTATTTTCATTCCGATACTGTTCAGTCTGTAGGGCATTATCGTCACGACCTGAAAAAATTAAAAATCCATGCCATGACTGCCGCGGCACACAAATTTCACGGGCCAAAGGGAATTGGATTTATGTACATCAACAAAGACAAAAAGATACAACCCTTTGTATATGGAGGTGCCCAAGAGCGCAACATGAGGGGTGGCACTGAAAACACTTTTGGTATTGTTGGACTCACAAAGGCAATGGAAATAGCGTATGCTGATCTCGAACAGCACACCAAATACATCAAAGGGGTAAAGGCAAAGATGATTGAATTGTTGAAGGAAAATATTCCTGGTGTTACCTTCAATGGCGCATCTGGTGATTTGGATAATAGCCTTTATACAGTATTGAATGTAAGTTTCCCGGAATCAGAAGAGAATGAGATGTTGCTGTTCAACTTGGACATGAGTGGAATATCAGCCTCAGGTGGCAGTGCCTGTTCAAGTGGTGCATCAACAGGTTCACATGTATTAAACACTCTCTACCCAGGTTCCAAGCGAGGAGCCGTCCGTTTCTCATTCAGCAAATACACCAAACAAGAAGACATAGAAACAACCATTGAAAAACTGGCCGCTTTGTTCAAGGTAACCGTTTAATTATTCAGTGCACCGTCATCCATCCAGCAGGCAATCAATTGAATTTGTACAGCCGGCATGGGCTCATCGAATGGCATTGATTTATTTTGTGTCTTCGTTTTAATCGTTTCAGCAAGTGCTTTTACATTTTCAAACTTCGATAAGTCTGAACGACCTGTACCTGCTACATGGCATGTGGATTTTGCACAACGGGTGTCAATTATTGGCTTGATGTCCGCTCCCCAGCTAACCGAAGTTTTTCCCTTTGGTATGGTTAACGCCAAAACAAATTCGCACGATTGTGCGTCAACAATCGCTACCTGATAAACGCCATTCTTCAATTCATTTATTTCCATAGTGTTGTCTAGAATATTATTCTGAAACCTCAGCTTATAAGGTGGAATTCCTCCTGTAGGCGTGAATTTTGCCGTTCCATTTCCATTCAAACAATCTGTATCCTGCGTCACTTCAAACTGAGCTTTCAGATCTGAATTTATACTGCTCAGCTGTGCTTCCAGCACACTGGAGCATTGATTGGCATCTATCACGTCTATATTATATAGACCCCCTTGTAATCCCTCAAACAAACTATCCGCTTGAAATGGAGAATTGTTTAACCTGAATAAATAGGGAGGAGTGCCTCCCAAAGCAAAAATTCGAATTTCACCATTTGCCGGGGAGCACATGGTAGGATCAATGGTTTGCTTCAGCTTGATTTGAAGAGAGGAGCAGTCAATTTCCTGATCTGTTGAACAAGACCAGACCATACCTGCCAAAAAGAATAAATAAAATATCCGGCACACATTCAAATTTAGTCATTAAAACTCCTCCGACATTCGGTAAACGAAGCAACTCAACGTGTTCAATAGTTGTTCTGTCGCTAATTTTGAATTATATCTTGCTAAGATTGTAGCCTATTATTGGACAAAATGATTTTTACTGCCAAATCGTTTCATCACCTCTTCTTCTAATTTTTGCCGATGATCGGGATGTGCAATATTGACAAGCGCCAAAGCTCTTTGATGAAGGTTCTTTCCGTAAAGGTAAGCCACACCATATTCGGTAATTACATAATGTACGTGTGCTCTGGTGGTAACAACTCCTGCTCCTTGCTTGAGAAATGGAACAATTTTAGAGTCTCCATTTTTAGTAACAGACCTTAAGGCAATAATCGGCTTTCCGTCTTCCGACAATGAAGCACCTCGGATAAAATCCATTTGCCCACCAACTCCTGAATAGTGATAGGATCCAATCGAATCAGAGCAAACCTGACCGGTAAAGTCTATTTCCAGGGCACTGTTAATTGCAACAACTTTTGGGTTAGATCGGATAATGCGTCCGTCATTTACATAGTCAGCTTCCAAAAACTCAAATTGCGGATTATCATCAATAAAATTATACAATTGCCTCGATCCTATTGCAAAAGATGATACCACTTTGTAGGGGTGTTTCTTCTTATATCGATTGGTAATAATTCCTTTTTTCAAAAGATTCATCACACCATCTGAAAACATCTCTGTATGAATACCCAAATCTTTACAGTGATCAAGACTTTGCAGTACAGCATCTGGTATGCATCCAATTCCCATTTGCAATGTGGAACGGTCATCTATTAATTCAGCACAATATTTTCCAATCGCTCTGTCGGTATCCGATATTTTTTTTCCATATAAAACCTCCGGCAATGGATCGTTACATTCCACAAGTGCATCAAATCTGCTTAAATGAACAAAACTATCTCCATGCGTTCGAGGCATATTAGGATTAACCTGAGCAATTACCTTTTTTGCATGTTTAACACCAGACATAGCAACATCCACCGAAGTACCCAGAGAGCAAAAACCATGTTTATCTGGAGGAGAAACGTGTACCAGGGCTACATCAAGTTGCAAAATGCCTTTTTCAAATAGCTTATTGATTTCGCTGAGAAAAATGGGGATGTATTCACCTCTTTCTGAATTAATTGCTTCTCGTACATTATCAGATACAAACAAGGAATTAAAGTAAAAACTCTTGGCATATTCCTTATTGGCAATTTCCATAGTACCTAAGGTGCTGATAGCCACAAGTTCTACATTTCTCAATGATTCTGACGCTTTGGCCAGTGCATTGAGTAAATGGTGTGGTGTGGCAGCACTACCATGGATAAATACCCTATCACCTGATTTAATCAGCTTAATAGCCTCTTCTGAAGAAATATATTGGTTGGTCATTGTTCTAATTTTAGCCCTGCAATTTAGCCTGACTTACCATTTTACAAGGTGATATTAGTCAGTTAAATAACTAATTTTGAGCATGGCTTCACAGTCAATATCATTCATTGGATCCGGTAATCTTGCCTGGCATTTAGCTCCTGCCCTCGATAATGTAGGGTATTCAGTAAAAGAAGTTTACAGCAGGAACCCCCGCAGTGCCAAAGAACTAACTGCCCGATTGTATCAGGCAGAAGTAAAAGCCACACTTGATTTTTCCACAAGTCCGTCAAGAATATTTATTATTGCCGTTTCCGATGACTCAATACAATCCATAGCCAGAGACATCATTCTGCCGGATGATGCGGTGCTGGTACATACTTCAGGTAGTCAACCGCTTAGTATATTGGGTTATGCCGCTACGCCACATATTGGAGTTTTCTATCCGCTTCAAACTTTTTCCAAAACAAAAAAAATAGATTTCAAGACTGTTCCTATCTTCATTGAAAGCGAAACCAAAGAAACAGAGTCAATATGTTTGAAAATGGCTAAGCAGATCAGTAGCAATGTCAATACAATTGCATCCAGTGAAAGAAAAGCCCTTCATGTTGCTGCTGTATTTGCTTCCAATTTTACCAACCATATGCTCACCATCAGTAAGGACCTGCTACAGCAAAACAATCTGAATTTTGAATTATTGAAACCGCTGGTCTCAGAGACACTCAACAAGAGTCTTGCCATCGGTCCTGAGAAGTCTCAAACAGGCCCTGCAAAAAGAGGTGATTTTGAAATTCTGGATAAACATTTGGAATTTCTTCAAAATGACGACTCACTGGCATCAATTTACAAATTGATTAGTCAACACATCATCGATCGCTACGAAAACGAATAAGCTTTAAAATAAAAAAGCGATGGATCCCATCGCTTTTACAATTGCTTATTCTGAAATTACTCCTGTGTCACTTCCCCTTTAATGGAAAGTTGTTTGAAGCCATTTTCAACATTGGCCATTACTGTGATGGTTTTATTAAAACCTCCCATGCTTGCAGCATTATAAGTGGCTTTGATAAATCCTTGTCCTCCTGGAGGAATGGGATCCTTTGACCATGCCGGTGTAGTGCATCCGCAAGAAGCCTGAACATTGGTAATCACTAATGGGGTTTTCCCAGTATTGGTGAATTTGAATTCATGTGAAACCGGAACGCCTTGCTTAATCTTACCAAAATCATGCACCGCTGACTCCCATCCAAATACTGCCATGTTGGCGTCTCCAGCTGAACTACTGTTTGTTGCAGCCACCTGTGCAAAACAAGCTGCTGACAGAAAGAACATTGCGACTAATACTCCTAATTTTCTCATTACTATTAGATTTAATAGGTTAAACTTATTTGCTCAACCTGAAATTCAAAAATACTAAAAAATCCTTTTTGTATCTCAGGCCGTTTAACACAAACATCGAGAATGTGTCAAATTAACCCTGTTAATAAGATACTAATAAGTGTTAACGACTTGTTAAACTTATTTTCGGGTGTAAATACTCCTTAACTTTGTAAGGTGAGCAGGAATACGCTAAGAATTGTAATTATTTTGGCTGGCATCAGTATTGTTGGCATCGCAGTAACTCAGATTTATTGGGTAAGCCGTGCCCTTGATATCCGCGAAAATCAATTCAACAGAGATGTCAATACCGCGCTTAGAAGTGTAGCAGGGCAAATATTTGAAATAAATAAAACCCCCGCACCAGCCAATAACCCTGTAAATCAGTTGTCCACCAACTACTTTGTGGTAGCAATCAATGGCGCTATCGATGTGAATTTGCTCGAATTTTTGCTCATTTCGGAATTTGAAAAACGAAATATCACCGCGGATTTTGAGTATGGCATTTATGATTGCAGCGACAAGTGCATGGTCTACGGAAATTTTATTTCTCCAAAAAAGAACAGAATGCTTGCAAGTATTGCGGAGTTACCAACATGGAAGAATCAAGAGCATTATTTCGGAGTGCAGTTTCCGTTTTTGCAAGCCAACTTGTTAAGTCAAATGGGGATATGGGGATTTTCATCAGCTGTATTATTGGTAGTCATCCTTTTCTTTGTATATACCTTATTTGTGATTCTGAAGCAAAAACGTCTTTCAGAAGTTCAAAAAGACTTCATCAATAACATGACTCATGAGTTCAAAACACCTATTTCCACAATTGCCATTTCAAGTGAAGTGCTTAAAGATCCTTCAATAGTGAGAGAACCAGATCGCTTACTAAAGTATGCCTCGGTAATTGAACAGGAGAGCAATCGACTAAAGCATCAGGTGGAACGTGTTTTACAAATGGCCCAGCTTGACGAAAAAAAAATTGAACTTCAGAAGGAGTCAATAGATGGTCATGAGTTGATTCAAAATGCCATTCATAATTACTCTGTAGCCTTAGATAAGCATAATGGAGATGTCATGATAAAACTGGAAGCTACTCAATTCAAACTTAATGGTGATAAGTTTCACTTGACCAATGTTATCAACAATCTGATCGACAACGCTATTAAGTACAATAGCAACCTTCCACAAATAGCTATCAGAACCTACAATAAGAAGGAATTACTCTGTGTAGAAATTGAAGACAATGGAATTGGAATTGCACCAGAAAATTATCAAAAAATCTTCGAAAGATTTTATAGAATACCTACTGGCAACGTTCACGATGTAAAAGGATTTGGCCTGGGGCTAAATTATGTTAAACTTATTGTAGAAGCTCATAAAGGAAGTATTTCAGTAGAAAGTGAACTAGGAAAAGGTACTGTTTTCAAAATCTCTTTGCCCATTTCATGACCCGAATATTATTAGTAGAAGATGATCCTGGGTTGGGTTTTGTCATCAAAGACAATCTTACCCGTAAACAATTTGATGTGAAGCTTTGTACTGATGGTGATGAGGCATACCAATGTTTTATTAGCCAGTCATTTGATCTATGTATTTTGGATGTTATGCTCCCCAAAAAGGATGGATTTTCTTTGGCCCAATCCTTTAGAACTAAAGACCAAAACATACCGATCTTATTTGTTACCGCCAAGGGTCTAATTGAAGATAAAATCATGGGCTTCGAAAGCGGTGGGGACGACTATATTGTAAAGCCCTTTAGTATGGAAGAACTGTACTGTAGGATTGATGTTTTCCTCAGAAGGAGCACCAATAGTAAATCAGAAGATTTCTTTTCTATCGGGTCTTATCAATTTGATGGGAATAGCATCTCGCTCGTGCACAAAAATGAAACAAAAATACTCACTCAGAAAGAAGCAGAGGTATTGAAACTTTTGTATCACAACAAAGACAGGGTCTTGAAACGCGAAGAAATACTTAAGGCCATTTGGGGTGACGATGATTATTTTATGGGAAGGAGCCTGGACGTGTTTATTTCCAAACTGCGCAAATACCTAAAGCATGACGCTACCATTCAAATCGTGAATTATCACGGAGTGGGATTCCGCTTAGAACTCCTCTAGCTTAACACTTCACGCAATACCTGCACGGATTTAATGGTTCCCATTGCATCTACATGACTCCCATAAAACCGTAAGAAGGCATCCAGCAGATTTCTCCTTTGTCCATTGCTCAATTTCAACATACTCCCATAATCACTTACGAGCAATTGATCAAGAATGTCATCTTCCTCATCGTTCAACATCAGTGCACCTAATTCTATTTTAGCAAAAGGACCAAACCCAAGGTATTTGCTAAGCTTTATAAGAAATATTATGTGGAAATTTTCAGGATGATCAAGCGCATCAAGTTTTATCAACGAATCAAAGATAAAATTGCACAACTCACCTGCATGCGCCTGCTCCTTAACAGTCTTATTTAATATTTCGCACATAAACAGACCAATGCAAGACTTTTTGGAATCCAATTGCATGTGATGATACGGATAAGCACATGTTGCTTCCTTTATCCTCAGAATACCGGCATTCTCTTTATGGTAAACAACAAGATCCAATAGAGTCAAAGGCTGATACATGGCAATCTTGTTTTTTCCCGACTTAGACCTTACTCCATTTACGATGTAACTTTGCAAGCCAAATGCTTCAGTGAAAATATTTACAATAATGGAAGTTTCTCCGTACGGAGTTAAACGAAAAACGATTCCTTTGGTCTTGTGAAGCATTATTCTATGACGGCAATTTTTCCCACATGTCTCTCTGATCCATCCTCAGCTGTTGCAAAGACAAGATACATTCCGGTGTTCACCCGGTTTCCATTTACCTGCCTTGCATTCCAAATGGCCGTGCCACCATTGGCTTGTGTTTGCCAAATAAGCCTTCCCCCCATATCCGTGATTTTTACAATGGCATCTCTGTACAAGCCATTGATTGCTACTTGTCCGTTAAAATCTGCATTAACTGGATTAGGGAAAATCTTTACGTCAGCAAATCTATTGGTACTTTGCGTTGCCGTTGACCTAAAGGAAGCCATGCCCTTGTCTGTACCAAAAAATACTTCGCCACTAATCGGATCGATGGTAATGCTGATGATTCTATCAGACAGCAGCGGGCTATTTTCCATTGTAAAATTATAAATAAGTTTTTCTCCAGTCTGATCAAAAAGCCACACTCCATTGTTTGACCCAAGCCACTTCCGATTGCCCCCATCTATTGCAATGGCTGTTACCTTTTCGTCTCTTAACAAAAACCGATTTTCAAAAATCGGTCTAGAGGCGTCAATGCTTGCACTAAAAACATTACCTGGGTTAGAGAAATATACTACCCCTTCGTCTGTGCCTACCCATACCCAACCTTCGCGGTCAATGGCAATTGATCTTACCGCAGCGCTAGGAAGACCTCCTTTACCAGCAAGATTATTGAGGTACACACTTTGGTTGGTGGATTTATTAAATACTACGATACCCCCTCCTTTAGATGGATCAATAATCATCCAAACCCAACCATTCCTGTCCACTAACAGGTCTATGGGAAACTGAGCCTGTGGCTGAGAGAATGAATACGACTCCCAATTTAAAGTGGCTGACAAAAAATGTAAAGGCGTGATGGCTCCATAATTAGCGACCCAAACTCCATCAGCAGCACTTTCGATAGCCGGAACCAAAACGAGTTGATCCGTTGGATTTGAGATTACCAATGGACTATTCGTTTCATCAAAAATTAAAGAACCCTCATCCGATTTTCTTTCCAGGCCATCACCAAATGAGGAGAGGAATGTTGCATTGGTTGTTCTTACCTGATCAGTTATATCCTTTGTTAGAACCGATGACAAAACACTCCATTGTCCATTTATAAACTGATCCACAGTGTAGTCTCTATTAAGCGGAATCGAATTGACAAATCCACCCTTGCTATAGATTATCCTATCACCAGAATAATTTATTCTCCAATTGAGGTTGGAAGAAGGGCCATTTGGCTTAGTGCTTTGCACACTTGTTCCCAATACAGCAACAATTCCATTTTTCCCATCCGCTACCCAAACAGTACCATTTTCTTCACGGGCATCACTTGGTTTTGTTAGCGATCCAGTTGCAACCTCTGTAATAGTTACTCCATCAGTAGACCACACCTTATCCGAAGTAGTAACGATCAGGTTACTACTACCAACAGCAATTTTTTTAAACACTGCCGTTTGCAAAAAGGCCTGCTGCATCCATGTTCCATTCTGGAAACGAAAAATTCCTTTTGAATCAATCGCTGCATAGATGCTATTTTTGAAGAGAGTAATTGAGCTGACTGGATTGTTCAAATCAGCCTGTTCGTATCTCTTCCAATTTCTAAAGTCCAGCAAATTGGTAGTTCCATTAATGGCACCGGCCAATACACCCTTTTCTGTAGCCAGAAAAAGAGAGTCCTGAAAAATGACCGACTCTCTAATAATCAAGGTTTCACCAGTGGCACTCAAATCCCGATAGGTTTCTTTTACCTCTGTTTTGTCCAAATCAAATACCACAACACCGAAATCCGTTGATAAATAAGCCAGTGAGCTATTGATAGTCACATGATTGATTTTGCGCGACCCGGAAATAGCAGCAGAATTTGCCAGATTGCTGTAAACTGAAATTGTATTATCCTTCAAAATATTGAGTAAACCATTTTCAAATCCTATCAACAACATATTGCGTTGTTGGTCATAGCCAATTGCCGAAATAACCGCACTGCTCAATCCGTCTATTTTTGAAATGGTTGAGATTTGCTGATCCTTTTTTTCTACTTTGATTACCCCAACATCATTGGCTGCCCATATCTGGTCGGGGCCAACTAGTATGCTACGCAGCTCATTGAATGAAAGATGGAGTCGCCATGTACCTACAGGGATATTTTCCTGTGCCCACATCGGGGCCTTGATCAAAACCAAAAATAGCGCAGTCAAAAAGCATGGTATTACTCTCTTTCTCATTTTGTCTCATCCTTTTTTTTGCCCTCATTGAACGAGGCGCGGCTTCGCGCCTCATATAGCTCTTTTTCGCCCACTCTTATCTGAGAAGCATCATTTGATAATCGATAGGAAAAAGACGCTAACTCCCCTGTTTGTGCACATATTGCATGCAGTTTGGTTACAAATTCCGCTACCGCCAGCAAATTAGGCATCGGCCCAAAGGGATTCCCTTCAAAATCCATGTCAAGACCGGCTACCACGACACGCTTTCCATTGTTTGCCAAAGTATTGCATACATTAACAATGCTGTCATCAAAAAATTGTGCCTCGTCTATTCCCACCACATCGCAGCTGCCGGCTAGCAGGAGAATATCATTAGCAAAATTAACTGGAGTGGATCTTACTTCACGTTCATTGTGTGATACAACGTTAGTTGGATGGTAACGATTATCAACAATCGGTTTAAAAATTTCCACCTTTTGCCTGGCTATGAGAGCCCTATTTAGTCTCCGTATCAACTCTTCAGTTTTTCCGGAAAACATGCAGCCACAAATCACTTCAATCCAACCGGTTTTGCCATGTCCCTCACTTTTACCCAGATTGCGCTCAATAAACATATGGTAAATTTAGGGCTTTTGTATGAAGTCTTGACTCTTCTGGTTCTAGTCAGAATAAGTAAGGTGTGGCAGTTTACCTGAATCTGGTACTTTAATGGTGATGTCTCCATTAATGGTAGCCTGACAGGTCAGTCGTTCATTGTGGAGGAGTGCCCCAGCATTTTTATACTTCAATTCAGCCTTCGTGAGTTCGTTAATGTTTTCCATTCCATCGATTACTACCATTTTACAGGTTGTACAACGTCCTTTAGCACCACAAGCATGCATCCAATCCAGAAAGTTCTCCTGAAGGTGGGTTAAAACCGTATTTGACAGATTGTTAACCAGCAGTTCTTTTCTGCCCAGATTTTCTATTACTATCTTTACCATGAAGCAACGAATGGCATTGTGCCATCGTTTACAAGAAAGCCATTTAAAGTGAATCCTTAAAAGCGATGGACGAAAAAATCAGTTTGCAAGCAGTAGAAGAATATAGTGCCGCATTTTCCGCCAAAATTGCTGATGGATATTTTGCGCAGCGTCAAAAAATAAGTGGTAATGACATTCTCAAGTTATGCGATATCCAACAAATCAACCTGTTTGTTATACGCGAATTGCTTAAAGCCTGGAAGCAGGAATCAGTAAAATATAAGAGCCCATACTTTGACTATGACGCTAAAGAAGTAAGGGAGAGCCTTACTCATTTTCAAAACGTTCTGTCTAACAATATTTCAATTGCCAAGGACCATTTTATTCCACTATTGAAAAAAAGCGTAACACTTACCGTTTTTCTTATACTTGATCCCTACGATTTTTATTCTGATACACTTGACAAACACGGAAATGGAAATATTCGGGTTAGTGAACTAAAAAACGAAATCAAATACATTAAAATAAATCACAGGCCTCTGGAAAGTCTCGTTCAAAAACTGGAAGAAAGACGTCTGGAATCCCTTGCCGGAAATGAGGCGTTTGCCCTGCTCGACCACATCCTTGAAGAGGTCAACTTTACACCCGAAGATGTAGAGCCGTACCTGCAACGGCTAAGTCAAGTTATTCCTCTCGAGGTAGAAAATTTATATGAAAGTAAATACGAGAAGGCGGACCCAGGCGTAACACTAAAAAAACAATACGTTCCAAAGGCCAACATTAACGAGCAATTGCAGAAAGAACCGGTGGCCACAGTTGCTGACAATTTTCAAAAAATATCTGATCTCAAGAATCGTCTCACCATCAATCAGAAGTTCATGTTTACCAAAATGCTCTTCAATGGAGATTTCGATTTATTCAATAATGCAGTTACCAAATTGGATTCCTTAAGTACCTTGGATGAGGCCACAAGTTATTTGGAGTCCCATTATTCAAACTGGGATCGGGAATCTGAAGAATATGAGGAGTTTATCGAAATGGTAAACAAGCGATTCAGCTAGCTCCTAAAGACGCTGCAGTACCTGACCGCGATGGGCATCCAGCTTCAAGAGAATAAATAATAAAATCGTAAAGCCCCATAATGCAGATCCTCCGTAACTGAAGAACGGCAGGGGAATACCAATTACCGGAAATAATCCTATGGTCATGCCAATATTAATTGCAAAGTGGAAAAAGAAAATACTTACCACCCCATACCCATAAGCTCTCGCAAAGCGACTCTTCTGTCTTTCGGCAATAAATACAACACGCAAAAGCAAAGCCATAAAAAGCGTCACCACCACAAAACTTCCAAACCAGCCCCACTCCTCCCCAATGGTACAAAAAATAAAGTCCGTGCTCTGCTCGGGCACAAAATCAAATTTTGTTTGAGTACCCTTTAAAAATCCCTTGCCAAAAAATCCTCCACTTCCAATTGCGATTTTAGATTGTGTCACATTCCATCCATATCCCAATGGATCTGCATCCGGATTGATAAGTGCCTTTATTCTGTTTTGTTGGTGAGGCTTTAGCACATCCGTAATCACATAATCGACACTTTCAATCACGCCCATGATAATAATTGCCCCCACAGTAAGCACGGTAATGCGCTTCAACTTCTTTTTACCTAAAATAATTAGCAGCACCAGACCAACTAAAATACCTGCGTGCAGGTAGAGCTGATTAGGAATCAAGAGCGTCAATATAAAAATGAAAGCAGCACAAATTCCTACGATCATCAAAAAGGGTGACATCCCTTCTCTGAAAAATAAAAAAACAAAAGACGTAAATACAAGCGCTGTTCCAGTGTCCTTTTGAAGGAGAATAAGCGCCATAGGTAATGCTATAAGGCCAAACAACATGAGCTGATTTCTGAAATTGTCCATTTTGAAGCCAACGGAACCTATCATTTTGGCTACGGCCAATGCTGTAATAAATTTTGCAAACTCAGAAGGTTGGACTCCAAACGAACCAATACCGATCCATGCCTTATTTCCTCCCACTTCCTTTCCAATAAAGGGCACTAATACAAGTAGGAAAAGTATAATACCGAAGGCAACATAGGCAAACGCTTCATAGAAACGCATGTCTATAATAATGATGCCCATGATGATTACAAGAGATGCTGCAATGAAAATAAGTTGACGGCCAGAATTGAGAGATAAATCCCAAATGGACTGACTCACTGTCTCGTCATATACGGCCGCGTAGATATTGAACCATCCCAATATGACCAATGCCATATAAATGAAGATGGTTGGCCAATCAAGTTTACCATATATGTCGCTACTTCTTCTCAATTATAAAAATTTACCATCTAACACATAGCGTTCGATGTGCGGTCTTTTTGTTTCTCCAAGCAGATACCGTTCAATAATCAAACTGGCTATAGATGCTGCAGCTCTTGCACCCTGGCCTGCATCTTCTACATAAACCGATACCGCTATCTTGGGGTTATCTTTTGGAGCGAAGGCAATAAATACCGAGTGGTCGGGTAGCGGATCGTTTTGTACAGTACCCGTTTTTCCACACACAATGATGTCTTGTAGCTTTGCCCGATATTGCCCCGTTCCAGACTCAACCACTTTTTGCATGGCGTCTACAGCCACCTCAAAATAAGCAGGGTCAATGGTTGTAAATTGTTTCTCCTTGTATTTCTCCAATGCACCTTCATCACCAATTGCTTTAATCAGGTGGGGTCTATAATAAAAACCGCGGTTGGCAACGATTGCTGCGAAATTCGCCATCTGAATGGGCACTACCAGATTTTCTCCTTCCCCAATTGCAAGCGAATAAATGTTCGAAAATTTCCACGGTCTATTATTGTAAGCACGATCATAATAAGCGGAGTTAGGAATCAATCCTCCTTTTTCATTTGGAAGATCCACTCCCAGGCTTCCGCCAAAACCAAAACTCCTGATGTGTTTGTTCCACTCATCCAGCCCAATACGGGTGTCCTCATAAGGATCGTTGGACACTCCTTTGTTCAACATTCTTCTTAACACGCCATGAAAATAGGGATTACATGAGTTTTCTATCGCACCTCTTAAATCCTCATTACTGTGAGCGCCATGGCAACCGATAATAGATCTGTCACAACGGATTCTGGTTTCAGGTGTAATCACACCTTCCTGAAGTGCGGTCATGGCCTGCGCAATTTTAAAAATAGATCCCGGCCTGTACTGTGCCATTAATGGACGCGTAAATAAAGGTTTAAGGGTATCGTTGCTGATCTGTACAAAATTGGAACTATAATTTCTGCCCGTAAGCAAATTGGGATCATAGGAAGGCCCAGACACGAGTGTAAGGATTTCGCCAGACGATGGCTCAATGGCTACTATACTTCCTGATTTGCCAGCCATAAGGAATTCCCCATACTGCTGCAAGTCGATATCAATACTGCTAACTAAATCTTTGCCTGGTACAGATAAAGTATCATAAGCACCCTCTTTAAAAGAGCCCTTTTCGATACCCTTTACGTTCCTTAATTTAAACTTAACACCACGCTTACCTCGAAGCTGTTCTTCATAATACGCTTCTATTCCACTTTGACCGATGTAGTCACCTTGTTTGTAAATGCCCGATGGATCTCTCTCTAACTGTCCTTTCGAAATTTCACTTACGTATCCGAGCGCATTGGCCAACGCCTTGGTAGTGTAAGACCTTGTGGTTCGTGCCTGCACATATAATCCTGGAAAATCATCCAGATGATCTTGAACCCTGGCAAACTCCGCGTTGGAAAGTCGATCAATAAAAAGTGTTGGTTTATAAGGCGAATACTCCTTTCGCGCACGCATTTCATTAAACTTCTTGCGAAGTTCTTCGCGCGACATTTGAAAAACGGCACAAAATTTCGCTGAGTCAAAATCCTTGATATCCTTTCGGATCACATTGATATCGAACTCCGGTGTGTTATAAACAATCAGCTTATTATTTCTGTCGTAAATAAGACCCCGGAAAGGATACTCCACCTCACGAAGAATGGCATTGCTGTCAGCTAACTCCGCATATTTATTATCCAACACCTGAATGGAGAATAATTTTACTAAAAAAACCAGTCCGGTCAGGATAAATATAATTTGCAGTATTTCTTTCCGCCCTTCGTTCATGATCTTCGTTGCCCTGGTAGCATGTACTGCAGAAGCAGTAGTATAAGAAGAGTAAAGATAGTGCTAAAAAATACCTTTGAAAAGGTGTACCAGAATAATCCAAAACCTCCTGCTTCGATATAAAACAAGGTAAAGTGATGGATGAAAATCAGAGGCATAGTATAGATCAGGAACCATTGCAATCCGTTGGCAGCCAGCGTTGGCCCTTCACCTGCATCATAACCTCCCTGAGGAGTTATTCTTGATAACCAAAAATTCCTGGCAAAGGCCACCAAAACCAGTGTAGATGCATGGAGACCCAGGCTATCATAGAAAATGTCAACAGTAAACCCAAGAATAAACCCGAGCACCATTAATAATAATATATTGGTTTCTATGGGCAGAAAAAGAATAAAAGCAATGTAGATAAAACAAAAAGCAGTATTGAATAGCACAAGGTTTTTCATGAACACGACCTGCGCCAGTAGGTAAATGAAAAAAGATAAAAAATGCCAGATACCCGATCTACTCATTTTGGCTCTCCAATTGTTTTTTGCTCCAACGAATCTTTCTCAACCAAAAGATTACTTTTAACTACCTCTACAAATGCCAGTTTATAGAAATCTTGCGCCAGCTTCACTTTCAAATCATAAAACTGAGCTTCAGGCCCCAGACTGACTTCTTCAATAATACCCACTAATACACCTTCAGGGAAAACCGCATTGAATCCTGAAGTAACAACCGAGTCTCCCACGACAGGATTGGCATGGCGTGGTATAAAATTCAATTGACTGTACAACGGATCCCTTCCATCCCAGTTTACTGATCCGAAGTGATTGGTTCTTTTGATAACGGAGGAGGTGTACTCATCTGTATTTAAAAGTGAAATAAGTACGGAATAATGCTCTGATACAGACTTCACCTTGCCAACAGCACCTGCTGAACTGATTACAGCCATACCTGGCTTAATGCCATCCTGACTTCCCTTGTCTATAGTGATGTAATTCTTGAATCTTTCAACAGAGTTGTTGATCACTTTTGCACTTACGTAACTGAATCGATTAATTATTTCTTCATCCTCGATCTCACGCACCTCCAGCGTATACAAGCTTTGATTGCGTTGCTCCAGCTTTGTTCTTAATTGTGCGTTTTCTTCAGCCAGTTCTGCATTGATATTTCTTAGCGAAAAGTATTCTTTTATACCTTGAGTGGTACTAATGATATTGGCCGCATACTTATTCGAGGAGTTAAAAAATTTAGTGCTTTGATACTGGTTGTTTTGCACAATGAGCCAGGCAGCGAATAACTCCAATGCCAAAAATGTAAAGAAAGCCCTATACTGATAAAAAAAGTAAAAGAGCCTTTCCATGCAATCAAGTCATCAATACGGATTTGAAATGATTCAGGTTTTTGAGCGCCTGTCCGGTGCCTCTTACTACGGCCCGCAGCGGATCATCCGCCACATGAATTGGCAGTTTTGTTTTCAATGCCAGACGTTTGTCTAAACCCCTCAGTAGTGCTCCTCCTCCTGTGAGATAAATGCCTCGCTCATAAATATCCGCAGAAAGCTCAGGTGGAGAAATCTCCAGGGCTTTGAGTACAGCTTCTTCCAATTTAGAAATTGACTTATCAAGCGCGAAAGCAACTTCAGAGTAGGATATTTTTATCGTTTTTGGAATTCCGGTCATTAAATCGCGTCCGCGGATTTCGTAATCATCCGGTCCGTCATCCAATTCCGTCAATGCTGAGCCAACCTCAATTTTTACTCGTTCTGCAGACCTTTCACCGATTAGCAGATTATGCTGCCTGCGCATGTAGTCAAGAATATCTCTGTTAAAAGTATCACCGGCAATTCGAATAGACTGATCGCATACAATCCCTGACAAGGCGATCACCGCTATGTCTGTAGTACCTCCTCCAATGTCTACAATCATGTTACCCACTGGCTGTTCAATGTCAATCCCGATTCCGATTGCTGCCGCAATGGGCTCGTGTATCATGTATACCTCTTTTGCGTTTGCGTGTTCTGCGGAATCGCGAACAGCTCGCTTTTCTACCTCCGTAATTCCAGATGGAATGCAAATTACCATCCTGAGAGAAGGCGGAAACAGTCTTTTTCCGGTATCAATCAATTTGATCATTCCACGAATCATCATTTCGGCAGCATGAAAGTCTGCAATAACACCTTCTTTTAGAGGGCGAATCGTTTTTATGTTGTCGTGGGTCTTCTCATGCATCTGCATTGCTTCCCTGCCAATGGCCAAAACTTTATTGGTATTCTTATCGATGGCAATAATGGAGGGCTCATCTACCACAATTTTGTCTTTGTGGATGATAAGCGTGTTAGCCGTGCCAAGGTCTATGGCTATGTCGCTGGTGAAGAAATCAAAAAGTCCCATTGGTATTACAACTGTGGTTATCTAGAAGGCCGAAATTAAGCAAATATAACTGTGTTTTTAGCGATTATTCGATTGAAAACTTACAGGTGATGTATCACTAGTGTTTAAAGTGACGATATCCTGTTGTAACCATCGTCATATCATGGCTATCACAAAAATCGATCGAGTCCTGATCTTTAATTGACCCTCCTGGTTGAATCACCGCCTTGATGCCTTCTTCATTGGCAATCTCTACACAGTCAGGAAATGGGAAAAAAGCATCGGAAGCCATGGCTGCGCCATTCAAATTAAATCCAAAACTCTTAGCCTTCGCAATGGCCTGTCTCAAAGCATCTACCCGGGAAGTTTGCCCCACTCCACTGGCCAGCATTTGACCGTCCACAGCCAATACAATTGTGTTTGACTTAGTGTGTTTGGCTATTTTACCGGCAAACAACATCGCTTCGATTTCCTTTTGCGTAGGCTTTTTCTTCGTTACTGTTTTTAAGTCTTTCTCGCTGTCTGTCTTAAAGTCAAAATCCTGGGCAATTACACCATTCAACAGGTTCTTGTATTGTCTTGCAGGCTGAAGCGCACTCACTTGCCTTAGCAAATTCCTATTCTTTTTAGATTTTAATAATTCCAAAGCCTCCGGTGAGTAGTCAGGCGCAATCAGGATTTCAAAAAATAATTTATTGATCTCTTCTGCCGCTTCGATGTCTACGATTTGGTTGGAACAAAGTATCCCTCCAAATGCAGAAATCGTATCTGCCGCAAATGCCTTTAAGTATGCTTCTTTTACCGTTTTGGCAGTGGCTACACCGCATGCGTTGGTGTGTTTAATAATTACAAATGCTGTTTCTCCTTTAAACTCGTTCAGCAAAAGAAGTGCTGCATCAATGTCTACCAGATTATTATAAGAAAGATCTTTACCGTTTAGCTTTTCAAATAATTGATCCAATTCACCATAGTAGGTAGCCTGTTGATGGGGATTTTCTCCGTAGCGCAAAGTCCTGCCATTGGTCACGCTTACTTTAAAGCTTTCAATTTTCTCTTCCTGATTGAAGTAATTGAATATAGCCGTATCGTAATGAGAAGTGACATCAAAAGCTTTCGCTGCAAAACGTTTTCTGTCAGCCAGTGTTGTATTGCATTGATTGGATTGGAGTAAATTTAGTGCTTCCTGATATTGATCGCGTGAGGAAACGATCAGCACATCTTTAAAGTTTTTAGCTGCACCGCGGATTAAAGATATCCCTCCAATGTCAATTTTTTCGATGATCGCTCCCTCAGAGCCCCCGCTGGCAACAGTTTCTTCAAATGGATATAAATCCACAATGACCATGTCAATTGGAGGAATTTTGTAATCAGCAGACTGCTTGAGATCTTCTTGATTGTCTCTTCGGTATAAAATCCCCCCAAACACTACCGGATGGAGTGTCTTAACGCGACCACCAAAAATAGACGGATAGCCAGTAAGTTCCTCTACAGGAGTTACTTTGTGCCCTAACCCTTCAATGAAAGTCTGAGTGCCTCCAGTAGAAACAAATTCAACACCCTGAGCAGCCAAAGTCTCGATGATGGGCTCTAAATTGTCTTTGTAATAAACAGATATTAATGCCCTTGAAATTTTCTTGGATGCCATTGAGGATTAGCGGTTTAGGTGATTTTTTTAAGGTGCAAAAGTAGGGCTATTTTGAGGATAGCGAAACTTGTAACCTTAAAATTTAAACAGATTTAATAGATGATGAAAAGACGCTTAATAGTCCTCTTCAGAGATAGGCTCCACCTCTACTGAAAAATCATCCGCATCCATAAAAGCAGGAAATTTATCACGATAAGACAGCAGTGAATTTCCGCTAATCTCCACCGTCTTGATGGCTTCCATACCCTCAACAGTAAATACAGGCTCACCTTTTGGATTGATTACAGATGAAAGGCCGTTGTATTCAATACCTTTTCCATCCTGGCCAACCCGATTTACCCCTACTACATAAGACAAATTTTCAATAGCCCTCGCTTTCAACAAAGTATCCCAGGCATGAATTCTCACTTTTGGCCAGTTGGCAATATAGATAGCAAGATCATAGGTAGGCTTTCTCAGTGTAGCATTCCATTTATTTCTGCTCCAAACAGGAAAACGCAAATCATAGCAAACCAGTGGACAAATTCTCCATCCCTTCCAATGTCCTACCAAAAGGCTTTCTCCTGGAGTATAAATTTGATGCTCATCCGCCATTCTGAATAAATGGCGTTTGTCGTAAGTCTTAAAATTTCCCCCTGGCTCCATCCAGAGCAGCCTGTTGTAATAGCGATCGTGCACCAGTGCAATAAAGCTCCCTAATATTAATGCGCCCGTCTGGTCGGCCATCTGCTTCATCCATTTGAAAGTACGCATGTTCATTTGCTCTGCCAGCCTTGGGGCTGCCATGGTAAACCCTGTTGTAAACATCTCTGGCAATACAATTACATCGGTTGAGGTGCCGATTTGCCAGATTTTCTCTTCAAACATGGCCAAATTGGCGCCAATATCTTCCCAATGTAAATCTGACTGAATAACTGTAATCTTTAGGTCCTGCATCACACTTGGTTAATTCCTGCTGCAAAGAAAGCGATCCCCAACTAAATAGAGAACGCCTATTTAACAATTTCCAAACTAAAATCGGTTCAGAATTTCTCCGGCTTTTACTAAAGTCTCTTCTCCCTTGGCAAAACAAAACCGTAGCAGCTGATTGTCCGTCTTGTCTTTATAAAAAACTGAAACAGGAATAGAGGCCAGTTTATGCTCCTTCGTCAGCCATTCTGCCATTTCCACATCTGCTTTTGATGAAACGCCCTTATAGGAAAGCAACTGAAAATACGACCCGTAGCAAGTCATGGGTTGAAAAGACGAGCCCTTGATCTGCCCTAGAAAAAAATCTCTCTTTTCCTGATAAAATTTTGACAGACCCAAATAATGCTCCGGGTGGGTCATGTATTCAGCCAAAGCCAGTTGCACAGGCGTATTGACGCTAAAGGTGATAAATTGATGAGCCTTTCTGATCTCCTTCGAAATTTCACCTGGCGCCACAGCGTAGCCTACCTTCCACCCGGTGGCGTGAAATGTTTTACCAAAGGAGAATATGGCAACACTGTGAGCCGCCAGCCCAGGAAAGCGCAAAACACTTTGATGCACCTTTTGGTCAAAAATAATGCGCTCGTAAACCTCATCGCTGAGTACCAGGATGCCATATTTAGTGACAATTTCCTCCAAGATCCTCAGATCGCTCTCTGTTAGCACAGCCCCACTTGGATTTTGAGGCGTGTTAATCATAATCATCCTTGTCCGATTTGTGATCTTGCTTTTTACCAGCTCCCAATCGATTGCAAATCCCGGAGGAAGAAGATTGATAGGCACTGGTATTCCACCATTCAACCTGATTGCGGGATCATAGCAATCGTAAGAAGGATCAAATAAAATCACTTCATCACCCGGGCTAACCAACCCTGTAATGGTAGCAAAAATGGCTTCTGTACCTCCTGCCGTAATGGTGATATCCATTTCGGGATCTACCTGATGAGCATAAGTTTGATGTATTACCTCTGCGATGGTTTTGCGAAGTGAGGGTACCCCAGGCATGGGTGCATATTGATTGTGCCCCGCTTTCATCTGTTGATGGATGAGCTCAATCAGCTTTTCAGAAACTTTAAAATCAGGAAATCCTTGAGACAAATTAATGGCTTCATATTGCTGAGCCATTCTGGACATGACTGCAAAAATAGAAGTGCCTACATCAGGTAGCCTGGAGTTGATCTTAATCATCATTTGCGCAGAGGCGCTGCAATTCTGTATTCAGTGTCTACTTCCCCTCTGCTGATATCATTCAATTTCCCTTTCAGTAATCTTTTTTTAAGCGGAGTGAGATAGTCTATAAAAAGCACCCCCTCAATATGGTCATACTCATGCTGAATGATACGGGCTTTCATACCTTCATACTCCTCATCATGGGCATTCCAGTTTTCATCGAAATACTTGATGCGAATTGAAAAAGGACGCGTTACTTTCTCTCTAATATTGGGAATGCTCAGACAGCCTTCTTCCATCTCCTCGTGATCTTCATCCTCTTCGATGATCTCCGCATTGATAAATACTTTCTTAAATTCCTGCATCCCTGGTTCATCTTCCAGCACACTGCCATCCACAACAAACATGCGAATATCCTTTCCGATCTGTGGGGCAGCCAAACCAATTCCAGATGCGGCATACATTGTTTCAAACATATCTTCAGCGATCTGCTTCACTTCAAGACTCCCCTCCTTGATGTCCTGGGCTCTCTTCCGGAGCACTGGATCACCATACATTATAATCGGATAAACCATTTGCAATTAAATTAACATGCAAATTTAATCAATCTGGACTGTTTTAGCGTACGCCAGCTAAAGATTAGCGCTTGGATTCAAGGTAAGTTTGTAAAATCAGCGTTGCACTGATTTTATCCACATTTTCTTTTTCTCTCCTGTTCTTTTTTTTCATACCCCCCTCCACCATGGCCCGCATAGCAATTTTACTGGTAAATCGCTCATCTACGTATTTCACAGGCAGATTAGGAAATGTCTCATTGATTCTGGCTGTCATTTGCCTGACGAATGGAGCTGTCTCAGAATCAGTATTGTTCATTTGCTTGGGCATTCCAATCACTAATTCATCTACTTGTTCCTTAAGGAAATATTTTTTCAGGTAATCTAACAATTTGGAAGTCTCAACCGTATCTAAGGCGGTGGCAATAATTTGTAAAGGATCTGTTACTGCAAGACCTGTTCGTTTTTTACCATAGTCTACTGCAATGATTCGCCCCACGGAATTCTTTTGAATAACTAGTTGTCTTTAATTTTCCTTTGGAAAATGTTCTTTACCTGATTTTCCAGCATCATGGCTTTGGGAAACAGAATTTCATTTTCAATTCGCGCATGTGTTTTCAGGCTCTTTTCAAATGAGGTTAATTCAGAATAGATAACCTTCACATGCAAAGGTGCATCTGCGCTTAGGGCATAATTATTAGTAATCCTTCTTATACCCTCCATTTCATCATCATGTGCTTCATGCTCCATGGCAAACTTTTGGAGTGAGCTTTTCTCTAGCATATAGTACAACTGAGATGGATTGTAAACTCCTTTCGTAGCCTTTTCGAGAACACGGATGTATCCAAATAGGGTGTCTTCTTCAGCATAGATATGATGAATGAAGTCTTCCAAAAAGAGGGGGAACAACTCTTTAAGATCTTTTTCTACATTCTCATAATCTTTATGGTTGGCCTTGAAAGACTCTACCAACCTAGCAATGTAAGGCAGCTTGTGTTTTACAAAAGTAAAGTGGGCGTGCTTCAGGTACTCTAATATTAAATCAATGGGATAAGAAATCAGCGGTAGGTCAGCTTCTTGAAAATTCTGGTTGGGTGATTCCAGTTCTTTGACTACCTGCTCCACCCTCAAGCCCTTGTCTATGCATACCTGCTCAAGTGTTTGCTCCGAATACTCATAAAATTTGATCCCAAAATAATAAAGCACATAGGCATGTACCTTGTTTTGGTCCACCAAATCCTGAATTAGCTTATCTTTGAGGGTAGTTTTTGCCATACCAACAGTAAATATAGGTATACTGACTGCCCCAGCCAAGATCAAATATCATTGTTACGAACAACAGAATTTGATTAACATTCTTTTTTCTGCTTTTGATCCGGATAACTTTGAGGGCGCAAAAACGTATTAGATTCTAATAAACCGCATTTTTTGATATGAGTGAGCCAAAAAATTCAAAATACCAGATCGGACTCCCTTTGATTTTGTGCATAGGCCTGGCTGGAGGTGTGCTTATTGGCGCAAGCCTTACCACCAATACGGCATCAGATGAAATAGGAACAGATGTACAAAAGTTTAGGGAAGTACTTTCTCTTATAAAGACAGAATACGTTGATGAGACAAAGACCGATGAGCTTGTGGATGATGCAATTCAGCACATGCTGGCCAAGCTGGATCCTCACTCAGCTTATATCCCGGCAAGGGAAAGGCAGGAAGCCAACGAAGATCTCCGTGGAAATTTTGAAGGGATTGGCATCGAGTTCAGCATCTTTCAAGATACTCTGGTAGTAGTAGCGGCACTTAGTGGCGGACCATCAGAAGCAGTTGGTCTGCGCACAGGAGATCGTATAGTGAAGGTAAATGGAGAAAACATTGCGGGCGTAGGGTTGCGCAACAGTGAAGTGACCAAAAAACTCAAAGGACCAAAAGGTACTGAAGTGAAGATTGAAGTGGTAAGGAGAAATTCGAGCCATCCCATCGCGTTCAATATCATTCGCGACAAGATTCCCCAATTTTCTGTTGATGCTTCTTACATGGTAAATGACAAGGTGGGATATATCAAAGTGAGTCGCTTCTCCCAAACCACCTATTCAGAATTTCGCCAGGCAATGGACAAACTGAAAAAAGAAGGAATGACCAAACTGGTGCTTGATTTGCAAGGCAATCCTGGTGGATACATGAACCAAGCCATTGATCTGGCTGATGATTTTCTTCCAGCAGGAGAAAAAATAGTTTTCACTAATGGAAAAGATACCCGATACAATTCAGATGCAATGTCTTCAGCCAAAGGTGAATTTGAAACAGGAGATCTAATTGTACTCGTAAATGAAGGAAGTGCCTCCGCATCTGAAATTGTGGCCGGTGCTCTGCAAGACAATGACAGGGCACTGATTGTTGGTCGAAGATCTTATGGGAAAGGTCTTGTACAGTCTCCTTTTGATCTCAACGATGGCTCGGAATTGAGGCTAACCATTTCCCGCTATTATACTCCAAGCGGCAGATCTATTCAAAAACCCTACGATGACAATCAGCAGTATTCAAGGGATATCGCTGAACGTTTCCGGCACGGTGAATTTTTCCATGCAGACAGTATTAAATTTAATGATTCGCTAAAATACCTCACCATGAATGGCCGCACTGTCTATGGCGGTGGCGGTATTATGCCTGACTATTTTGTGCCTTTAGATACTACCTTGAACAGCCCCTATCTAAACGCATTGTTCAACTCCAATTCATTTCAAGAGTATGCCTTCAATTACGCTTTGGAGAACAAAGCCAACCTGGAGAAGTTGGGGTTCAAGGAATTTTATCATGGCTTTAAGGTAACAGATTCAATGTATTCCAGTCTCGTTGAAGTGGGGAAACGAAATAATGTAAAACCCGATTGGAATGATTTGAACAAAAACAAAATGGTATTTGAAATCTTTCTAAAGGCCAATATTGCAAGGAGGGTTTGGGGTAGTGAAAGTTTTTATCCTATCTTCAATGAAACCAACGAGATCCTTCAACAGGCTTTACAGTTGTTCGATAGAATACCTGAGCGAAGTAAAATGTAAAACTATTAGCAAAAGCAAAGTTTAGCAGGTATTGGCCATCATTATTCTTTTGATAATTTACTAACTTCGAAAGCAGGAAGTTTAAAGCACTTATATCATGTACTATCATCGCCTGGGAAATATCCCTCCAAAAAGACACACACAGTTTCGTCAGCCAGACGGAAGCTTATATAAAGAAGAATTGGTGAGCTCGGAAGGTTTTTCAGGAATCTATTCCAACCTGTATCACATCAATGCTCCTACACGTGTAAAGGCTGTTAATGATCCGGTCAAGTATGGACCAAAGATAATTAAAGATTACGCGCTGCGTCAAACCCACTTAAACACTAGTAAAGTTGAAACCACGGGTGATGATTATTTAAGTGCGCGTAAGGTATTGTTGATGAATAGCGATTGTTCTATCTCCATCTGTAGCCCCAAGCAACGAAAAATGGATTACTTCTATAAGAATGCAGAAGGAGATGAAGTGATTTATATACATGATGGAAGCGGTGTTCTCATTTCACAATTTGGAAAGCTTGAGATCAGGCAGGGGGATTACGTAGTAATACCTCGCACTGTGATTTATAAACTTGAATTCAACGAAGGACCGCTTCGTCTTTTGATTACCGAATCTGCAAGCCCAATTGAAACGGTAAAGAGATACCGCAACCAATTGGGTCAACTGCTGGAACATTCGCCTTACTGCGAAAGAGATATTCGTCCTCCTCATGAATTAATTACAGATACAAAAAAGGGAGATCACCTGATGAAAATCAAAAAGCAAGGCTACCTCCACCAGTATGTGTACGACTACAGCCCATTGGACTTAGTGGGCTGGGACGGATTTCTATGGCCTTATGCATTTTCTATTCACGATTTTGAGCCGATTACCGGCCGTATTCATCAGCCGCCCCCCGTGCACCAGACTTTTCAAGCTCACAATTTCGTGATCTGCTCGTTCGTGCCGAGATTATTTGATTATCATCCGCAGGCTATTCCAGCTCCTTACAATCACAGCAATATCGACTCTGATGAAGTGTTGTATTACGCTGAAGGAAACTTCATGAGCAGAAAGGGAATTGAACGAGGTTCTTTCACCTTGCACCCTGGTGGCTTACCTCATGGACCTCATCCTGGAACTGTTGAGAAAAGCATTGGAGCCAAAGAAACTCACGAACTGGCGGTAATGATTGATACCTTCAGGCCTTTATTCCTTACAGAGGACTCATTGGAGTTCCTGGACAAAAAGTATCCGATGAGTTGGACAGACAGCTCCACAGAACCTTTCAATGAGATTAATACGCCTTAGCCCTTGAGTAAATTCATTGTTCCAATCCAGATTAGATGGTCTGATATTGACCAAAACCGTCATCTCAGACATTCTGCCTATTATGATTATGGCGCTACCGTTCGTATGAAATACCTGAATGGCCATGGACTTACAACCGAAAAAATGGAGACACTACAAATTGGTCCTATCCTATTTCGTGAAGAAGCTCATTTCAGGAGAGAAATAAAACTGGAGGACAAAATTACTGTAGATGTAGAAATCTATTCAGCCAAAGAGGACTACTCCAGATGGAGCCTGCGCCATAATTTTGTAAAGGAAGATGGAACTATAGCTGCCATTATCAATATGGATGGCGCCTGGTTGGATTTGGTGAAAAGAAAACTTGCTGCTCCTCCTGATTTTGTAGTTGAGATATTTAAGTCTTTTGAGCGCAGTGGTGATTTCGCTTTTATCAACAATTCATCCAAGTAGAGAGCTCGTTCAGTTTTTTGAATTATTTCATTATCCAGTCTTCAACTGCAGATGGATAATATTGGTACTCCAGCTGATGGACTTTTTCAGCAATTTGTTCAGGAGTATCGGTAGGTTCAATGGCAATTTTAGCCTGCTTGAGTATGGCGCCTTCATCATAGTGTTCATTTACCAAATGAATCGTAATTCCAGTTTCCATGTCACCTGCAGCTTTTACTGCCTCATGTACTTTGCCTCCATACATCCCTTTACCCCCAAACTTGGGCAACAACGCAGGATGAATGTTCACAATCTTTTCTGGAAAAGCTAGAATCAGGTTATCAGGAATAAGCCAAAGAAATCCCGCCAAAACAATGTGTGTAATTCGCTGTGATTGTAACCAATTCAGTACCTCACCGTTCTTCAGTTGTGTTCTATCAAACACCCTGGCAGGCACACCCGCTTTTTCCGCCCGCTTCAAAGCGTATGCTTGAGGATTATTGCTAAGCAATAGGGTGATTTCAATGTGCTTATGATTTTTGAAATATTGAAAAAAACGCTCGGCATTGGTGCCACTGCCAGAAGCAAAAAGAGCAATTCGAAAAGATTTATTCATCTGTGTATACAAAGAAAACGAATAGTTGTATCAAACCAAGGACATGCTTATAATCCCCAGCAGCAGTATCAATTTGCACAGTGAACTTAATCGGGCGAAATCACGAATGGTATCCGCTCTGATTAACCTGGCCACAAGATATCCCAGTGGTAAAAAGAGAAAAGCTATAAAATAGTAAATAGGTAGCCCCACATAAATAGTATTTACCATAATCACCAAAGCAGTAAACAATATCAACAGAACGTAAAGTAATAATTTGGTTTTACGTAATCCCCAAATAATAGGAATGGTCTTACACCCAAAAGTATTGTCGCCCTTCCAGTCCTCCATGTCCTTAATAATTTCTCTCACCAAAGTCATAGCCAAAGCAAACAAAGCATAAATAAGTATGAGGGAATTAAAAGGTTGGTATAGGAGGTTTACCACGAGAACAGAAAATGCAGTCAGAAGCCCAATGGCAAAATTCCCTATAAATGGTTGTCGTTTGAGATTGTTGGAATAGAGCCATAATAGAAAAGCGGACATAAAATTCACGAGCGCAATTTGCCAACTCAATAATAGCCCCACCGCCACTCCCGAAAGAGAAAGCACGGTATGAAAAAAAATAGCATACCGCCTGGTGATGCTCTTCCCTATTACCACTCGTTCGGGCTTATTGATCAAATCGATTTTTACATCATAATAATCATTGATAATGTAACCAGCCGCTGCTATCATCATGGTGGACACGGACAATAGTAAAAGCCTCCAATCCGTCAGCGTATCATATCCTACCAAAAAATAGGCTGTAAAATATTGCGCAATACCTATTATGATCAGATTCCAGAATCGGGTGAGTCGGAATAAAGCTTTGAAAAACAGAAAGAATTGTACGGGCAAGGAACCAGCCATGGCGCAAAGGTAAGAAAAGGAAAATGATGATCTGCGCTGAATCATTCCCCGCCCATACATCAAAACTTCATTGAAAGCATCAAAAGATAATTACGTCCAGCCTGTGGGTAATAATAATTTTGCCTTACCGTTTCGCCACCGCCAACAAAACCATAGGTATAGCCATTCGATTCATACGCTACATCAAAAAGATTGTTGACCAACAAACTAATGCCAAAATCTTTAAATCCACGAAAGGACGGGTGAAAACTCAACCTTATGTCATTCACAAAATAGGCATCAAGTTTTCTGCTCTCATTGGAGGTATTGTCAAGAAATTGATCTCCCACGTATTTTGACAATAATGCGGCCTCAACATTTTTAGAAGGTGCGTAGCTCAGGCTTGATCCTGCGATTACAGAAGGAGAAAAGGCAATGTCTACATCCTCGTACCGATTTTGAATTTCATTGTACTCGTCATAATTAATACCATAATCATAAAGCACCTCTGTAAAGTTCTTGATTTTGTTTTTGCTCAATGTGATGTTGGCTCCCCAGGTAAGGCTTGAATTGATCCTTAAAATTCCGTCTAGTTCAATTCCTGAACGATAGCTTTGATCTACATTGGTTCTGATAGATGCCCCCACGTCATTTAATTCACCCGTCACCACCAATTGATCTAGGTAGTCCATGAAGTAATAATTAAAAGTAAGGGCATAATTATTTTTTTTCATTCGCCATCCTGCCTCAACATTTTTCAGCACTTCAGGCTTTGGCGTACTTCCTCCTGGTGCATTGATAAAATCATTGCGTACCGGTTCACGTTGTCCTATGGCATAAGAGGCATAAAGCTGCCTTCCTGAAGCTACTTCGTAAGTAAGACCCACCTTGGGATTGAAAAAATTATAATCACCACTAACTACAAAATTAGTTTGATCGTCATCTACCCCTTCAGCTGCATAGTCAATCTTGCGATACTGCAAATCCACATAGCCTTGGAGTTTATCAGTGATCTGGTAATTGCTCTTCCAATAAATATTGAAATCTTTTTTATTACCGTTATTGAAGTAGAATCTATAATCTTTGGGGGCAGCCAAAGCCACCCCTGCCCATAGAATTTCACCGAAATGATCACCCTGATAGCTGTTCCAAGCTCCGCCAAGCACGCCATTGTATCGGTCTTTTTCCATATTCAAGGAATAGGTAACTCCATAAAAATCATTGTCGAGCCACCTTCTCCTAATCAAATCAGAACTTGAAACAGTTTCTGTACCTATCACAACATCTGAAAGCCCATACTTTGCAAAAGCCTGATCGTACTTGAATTCTTCATAATACCCTCTGCCAGGAGTATAGTGAAGGGCAACGTTGGCAGTAAGGTCAGAGGAAAACTGATGCGAGGCATGAAGCTGAAAATTATCTTGAGAATAATTATCTACCTGATCTTTGTAATCATAGATATTGAACGTTCTGCTGTTGGCATTCAACAAATTATCAGTTTGTTGTGCATTCCATCCCTCCGTGGCAGCAGTAAGCATCATGCCTGTCACATCATTTTTCAGTTTTGACTCAGGCACTCCAAACCAACTTTGATAAGTTATTTCCTTGCCACCAAACGCAATCGCTTTTATTATCGTTTTGTCACCATAATAGCCACCCGAAGCATAGTATGATCGCAAATCTGATGAAGCCCTGTCAATAAATCCATCAGACTGGATGAAGGAGGCCCTTGCGTCAAAACTAAACTTATCGTTGAGCATGCCAGTACCAAAACCCACCGTATGTCTGCGCGTATTAAATGAGCCCATCGAATTAATAAATTCTGCGTATGGTTCATCATTTTTGCTGTTAGTTTGCAAATTGATGGAAGCTCCAAAGGCACCAGCTCCATTGGTAGACGATCCCACACCTCGCTGCACCTGTACACTTTGAGTTGAAGTAGCAATGTCCGGAATGTTTACCCAGAAAACGCCTTGTGATTCACTGTCGTTGTAAGGTATTCCGTTGATAGTCACGTTGATTCGCGTAGCATCACTTCCACGAATGCGCAAACCGGTATAACCAATGCCTGCCCCGGCATCTGACGTAGTCACCAGTGATGGTGTATAGTTTAAAACAAAGGGCAGGTCCTGCCCAAAGTTTTGCTTTTTCAATTCAGACTTGTTGATATTGCTAAAAGTAGTCGGGCTTTTTTCGGCCACCCGGGTAGCATAAACAATGACTTCATCAGTGAGCCGAGTGTCCTCCTCTAATTCAATTGTCAACGATTTGTTTTCGTTTACCGTTAAGCGTTCCCGTTTTTCAGCAAATCCCAGATAACGTACTACAATCACGTAATTCCCTGATTTTACATTTTCCAACAGGAATGCACCTTGTTCGTCTGTAATGGTAAAGTGATTACCCCAGTCAGACTGTATGGTTGCGCCTGCAAGCGGTAAGTTGGTAGTTGATGACTTTACATTGCCTTGAATGGTAAATTGTGCCCATCCGCTCAGATAAGCCGTACAGCATAAAGCTGTAAAAATTAATTTTGACATTATTAATAATGGTTTAAACCTGTGGCGCACAGGGGAATGCACTCACTTATGTTTAACCTTGCCTCCCTTCGGCCGCATTATCGGCATCAGGTTCATTGGGTATAATCTCAGCCCGTATTTTTGGCACCCCTATTTGATACTACAAACATAACCACACCAGACTGCAAACACAATTTTTCGATTGAATTGCTAATTCTTGAACAAGAACTCTATTTTTGGGTATGTTTAAAGCCACAGTCAATCAATCTAGTTTTGAAGTTACTCCTTCTGAGGAAGGGTGGCTTGTGAATGGTAATCCATTCGAATGGGAATTTGTCAAAATATCAGGTACTTATTTCCACATCATACATCAGCAAAAAAGTTATAGGGCCGAAGTGGTAAAAGCAGACTACACTGCCAAAACATTTATCCTGAAAATCAATGGGAGGAAATATACTGTAGATGTAAAAGACAAATTTGAATTGTTGCTGGAGAAAATGGGTATGAACGCAGGCACTTCTGGCAAAATCAATTCTATTAAAGCGCCCATGCCGGGACTTATTATAGCCCTCAAAGTGAAAGCTGGTGATGAGGTGAAAACTGGTGATCAATTGCTTATCCTGGAAGCCATGAAAATGGAAAATATTATCAAATCACCTGGCGAGGGTATCGTGAAGGCTGTGAAAGTTGAAAAGGGAAACAGTGTGGAGAAAGGGCAGGTACTGATCGAATTTTAGTGAGGTCAATTCCACAACTCAAAATTTCCTGCAAATCCCTCAAAACCTGATATATTTGCAACGATAAAATTTTACCCTACCCTCTTCATGAAATACAAGCGCATTCTTATTAAGCTCAGTGGCGAATCTCTTCAGGGAAGCAACAAGAGTACGAACATTGATCCTGCCATGCTGGAGCAGTATTCAGAAGAAATCAAAAGCGTAAAAGAGGAGGGTATTGAAATTGCGATTGTAATCGGAGGAGGTAACATTTTCCGGGGTGGACAAGCAGAAACCCTGGGCATCGATAGGGTGCAGGGTGACTACATGGGCATGTTGGCCACCGTTGTTAATGGTATGGCATTGCAAAGTGCATTGGAGCGTCATGGAATGTACACCCGACTGATGTCTGGAATTAAAATGGAGCAGGTTTGTGAACCCTTCATTCGAAGACGTGCCATTCGACACCTCGAAAAGGGAAGAATTGTGATTTTTGGTGCCGGTATTGGAAATCCTTACTTCACTACCGACTCCACGGCAAGCCTTCGTGCCATCGAAGTACAGGCAGATGTAGTCCTGAAGGGCACCCGTGTAGATGGCGTCTATTCTAAAGATCCGGAAAAACATTCGGATGCTGTTCGCTACGAAAAACTTTCTTTTCAGGAAGCTTATGAAAAGAGTCTGAACATTATGGATATGACTGCGTTCACGCTTTGCATGGAAAATAATTTACCCATTGTAGTTTTTGACATGAATAAAAAGG
>ERZ761603.200-NODE-200-length-53606-cov-24.282702_pt1 | contig 53606 bp, 41 predicted proteins | sample MGYA00511879_ERZ761603 | MGnify/ENA primary metagenome ERZ761603 (study PRJEB28899, sample SAMN02850040) | bioreactor sludge metagenome | biome: EBPR Sludge; feature: EBPR Bioreactor; material: flocular biomat | place: Australia: Thorneside Wastwater Treatment...
GCAACTGATTCGTAATCAGTAGGTCGTAGGTTCAATTCCCACCTGCAGCACCATTATTCTAAGTCATTGATATAGAATAATAATTTACCGCTTTTTACCCGCCAAAACGGGCATAGCCGTCGGGACAACGACACGGGATACCGACCCCTTTATGATGTTTCTTCGATATTCGACCGGTTCTCTCTACGGCCAGATTGGGCGTGTCGTTATGAAAATGTCAGACTTCGCCTAATTTAAGTATAGGATTCCGAGACGACAGAAACTTCGCTGCTTGATGATACACGTCGAGATTCTTAATCCAAAACTGATGAAGCTCTTCAGGGGAACATTGGCCGATCGTTTTGTCAAAACCATCTATTATGAGAACTTGGTTGGCTGCACTACCTACCCCAACTGGAGAATGTACAACATGGGCAGCATATGAATGCTCAAACAGATGCACCTCTCCCGTATCCATGCGACACGCCAGACACTCCCTCAGAATAACGCGTCGGTTAGTCTTTCCCTGCATCAGGGCAATCAAATCGGATGCAGAAAGAGTCTGGTTTATCCATTTGATCAAGGGGCCGGGGAAACCTTGCAGTGCGTCAAAATAGTAACCCACGTCTGATTTTATGATAACGCCATTCAGATGTTTCGATGCAAATTCGGTAGAGGCACAAGCAACTTCAGATACATTCAAACTTTGTATTTCTGGAACATCAAGATCTGCCTGCTCAAGGCCAAGCCCGTATTTAGAAAACACATCTTTAGCAATCGCAAGCTTGCCCTTATTGCCAGTCAGAAAATATATGGTGCCTGTCATGAATCCCACCATCTCTTTTGTACGAATTTTTTAGCACCTAACTATGCCACGCTTTGATGACCAGCCGAAACTACCTTACGCGAGCGAATGCGCCCGGTGCTGATTTCCCGCCAGCTCTTCAGACGTGGCAGCTCCTTGGCCATAGCCTTGGCTGCGACGCGCTGATCATAGTGCATCTGCAGGCGTAGCCAGAACCCGCTGGATTGGCCTAAAAAGTTGCCTAGGCGAATTGACATCTCGGCACTCACCGGCACCTTACCCGCAATCAGCTTGCTCAGATAATCGCGTTGCACGCCCATGGCGCGCGCCGCCGCCGCCTGACTAATACCGAGTGGCTGCAAATAATCTTCAAGCAAGCTCACACCCGGATGCTCGGCGGGCAGAATACCTCCAGCCGCAGCACTCTTCAGGCTGACTTTGCCGGACTCGATATCTTCGCGATTGATAGCCATAGCATCCTCCTAATCGTGGTAATCCACGAGCTCCACATCCCAAGCGTCAGTACCCTTCCACTTAAAACACAGACGCCACTGATCATTGACCCGGATACTCCACTGCCCAACCCGATCACCCTTGAGCTGCTCTAGCCGGTTACCGGGTGGTACGCGCAGGTCATCCACAACCTCGGCAGCATCAATATCTCGTAGCTTGCGGTAAGCTCGCTTTTGTACGTCTGGCGGCACCCGCTTGACCTTGCCACCCAGGGCCAACAGCGCGGTGGCTTTGTCTGCGAACGTCCGGATCATGGCTTAATGTAGCATTTTATGCTACAAACGGCAAGAGGCGTATTGCGAACGAAACAATGAATAAAGTGGTCGGCAGTTCAAATTGCACGTCCGCTCACCAAGCGGCGCGATAAAACCCTCGACCACCCAAACTCTAAAACGTAGATAATGATTGTAACTAATGGCATTTTTGCCATTATATGACATCTAGACTGCGTCTCTCGTCAAAAAATGACCGTTAGATCGCCAAGGTCAATTCCTGCTTGGTGCACCATTTATCTTGTCCCCCAACCGGCCTGCTGGCCAGTTTGTCGCTTTCCTCCGTTCCAGCCACTATCCCCCCGATTTAATACGTCTTCAGAGTCTGAACGCCGCTGATCTATACCGGTTATCCACAGGCCCAGCGGCGGCGAATCGGTTGCGACGATGCGCGACTCGTCTATTTATCTCTTTTCAGTATGACTGAATTGGCAGCATCGTCGCTCTACTCACCAGCCGCGCACACCGTGCCGGTTGCCGCACATCCGCTTGCGGATGTGCGCGACCACAGCCGGGTCGCAGGCTGGGGTCTCGCGGGTGTGGATGCAATTGTCATTTTAACTCTTGGTCTGCTCTTCTCCGGCCTGCTGGTTCTGCCCGTGCTGCTGGCCACAAACGCTATCTCTGGCTTGTATCCCGGCTTTGGCCTGATGGGGGCAACCCGGTTGCGGCGCCGCTGGCTTTTGGGTGGGGCGGCGCTCGTCCTATTGGCTTTGGCCTGCCATAGTCAGCCACAGTGGCTTCCCGGCCTTGCCCTAACTGGTTGTCTCAGCCTAGCTCTCACCCCCTTGACTGAAGACCTCGCCCGCTTGCTCCTGGCCCAAGGAAAGCGCTGGGGCAAACCGGTCCGCATTATGGCCGCCGACAGGCAACTGAATGAGAGTATCCGCACCCTGACACAAAACTGGCCGCTGGGCCTGACTCCGTTGAGTCCGGAGCAAAGTGATACGCTGGCGCGCGCTCTTGTCCTGACACCGGGTGTGCTGGTGTCGCCCGAAACACCGCGCGTTCGTGAGATCTATCTCCTCGGTGAGGGTGGGCATATTCATCGCGTCAGGCCAGAACCGACACCTGTGGGGTGGGTTCACCCGCGCCTGCATACCCTCATCACGCCCGTGCAGCGGCAAATGAAGCGGATGATTGACCTGAGTGTTGGCCTGCTGGCTCTTCTACTCAGTCTGCCGCTGGCTCTGCTGACAGCCGGAGCGATCTACCTCGCCGATCCGGGTCCGGTCTTGTTCAGCCACTACCGGCGTGGCCAGTACGGCAAACCGGTGCGTATCTGGAAGTTACGCAGCATGTATCTGGACAGCGAAACACGCCTGACCCGTCTGCTGACACAGGATCCACTCGCAGCCAGTGAATGGGCCGAAAAACATAAACTGAGCCGGGACCCTCGGGTTCTGCCCTATATCGGTCACTTTATCCGCCGCCATTCCATTGATGAATTGCCTCAGCTTTGGGCTGTAGTGACTGGCGAACTCTCGCTTGTCGGACCGCGTGTATTTCTCGACTATGATCTGGCTATTTATACAGCGAACGAACTGGCGCTCCGGCAAAGCGTCCCCCCCGGACTAACCGGGTTGTGGCAGGTCACCATCCGCAGCCATGGCACCAACAGCGACAAGGTGCGCTACGACCTCGCCTATGTGCGGTACTGGTCGATCTGGATGGATCTGGACATACTCTATCGGACCCTAGGTGTTGTCATCGGCGGGCGTGGCGCGTTCTAACTAGTACTCGCGGTGAACGGCGAGGCGATTCTCCGCATGCCGACACACAGCCACCGACTGCGGCGGGCGGACAATATCATCATTGACCACAATCTGCTGCCAAATGCCGGATGACTGGACCATCTGCTGCAATCCAGCGAGTACCGCCTGACAGGCGTTTGGCGACAGCTGGTCGAGCACAATTAATACGCGCCGACCATCGGACTGGCGCTCGAGCCGCACCTGCACGGCACCGCCAAACGGATGGCGCCGCCCCGCTGCATCCCACAGCGATGGCAACAGCGCCCGGGCCAATACGTCGGCCGTTACATCACGGCTTGCGTCAGACAGTTTTATACTGCGCCAGTTTTGGTGGGTTACAAGTGTCAGTTGCTGGATGCCGGACAGGGTCTGATCGCGCCGGGTGAAGTCTTGCGAGCGGCCATACAGCACAGACAGCAGCACGAACGCCAGCAGACCAAAAATCAACCCGCGGCCAAGGCGCCTCATGACGGCGACCATCCACGTAGGATGTACAGTGTGGCATAGCCGCCCAGATAGCCGACAATAATTGGCCAGCCATAGCGCAGCCACGCCCCGACGGATCTGGCGTGTGGAAACAGATTGGATAGCGCGACACCGGCTGAGGAGCCAAACCACAGCATGGAACCACCAAACCCAACGGCAAAGGCGAGAAAGCCCCAGTCATAGCCACCCTGTGTCAGCGCCAATGCCGTCAAAGGGATGTTATCAAACACGGCCGAAAAGAATCCCAGCCCCAGCGTTACTGCAGGCGATGGTGTGGGCAGCGCGCCCACCGGCATGAGGGAGGCGGCGAGCACCAGCGAGAGGAGAAATACCGACCCTTTGGCGGCTTCGGGTAGTACTTCCCAGTCCGGGCGACGAACCTTGGCGCTGAGTAGCAGCACGCACCATAGCGCTGCTCCAATCCATGGAAACTGGCTCGCCCGTTCGGGCTGTGTGAGATTGACAGCCACATTCGTACCGACCACAGCCAGCAGGAGCGCGAAAACGATTAGAACGCGTGGCTTGTCGACATGCGTATGAGCATGGGCGTCTTTAACGATCGGACTATGCGCCTGTTGTAACCGGGCAGCCGGAATACCAAAGATAACCAAGGCCACCGCGGCGGCAAGATAGGCCTCGACAACCGCCAGCGGACTGATGCCGTGCAGCCAGATCATCGTGGTGGTGGTATCACCAATCACACTCCCAGCCCCGCCGCCGTTGGCGGCCGCGACGATCGCCGCAAGGAACCCGACATGCACCCGGCCCTGATAGAGCGCATGGGCCATAGCCCCACCAATCAGGGCCGCGGCAATGTTATCAAGAAAGCCGGAGAGGATAAATACCAGCACCAGAAGCTGAAAGCCACCGGTCCAGTCATCGGCCAGCCATTTGGGCAAAATGACCGGGATGCGCGTTTTTTCGAAATGACGCGACAGCAGCGCGAAGCCGGTGAGTAGTGCGAACAGGTTGGCAAGGGTTACCCACTCATGATGCACATGGGCCACGAACCCCGCCAGCCCTGCACCCTCGGCAAAACCTGTGACGAGCACTTGATACCCCGCAATGACGGCCAAGCCCGTGAGCGCAACTACCAAGACGTGCCGGTGCAGGAGCGCAACGCCCAGCAAAGTCAGGGCAAACAAGACAAATGACAGCGGAACCGGGCCAACTAGAATTTCTGCAGACATAGGCGTCTCTGTAGCACGATCGATGGCTTGCAGCCAGTGCAACTGCCCCTATACTCGCGCCATGAGTAACGAACTGACCCTCCCCGCCTTTCTGGCCAACCAAGCCGCCGTGAATAACGAAGTCCTGCAGATGGAGGCCCGCCGCCACTGGCAGGACGCATTGCAAGCCCCACGTTACCAGCAAGCCAAGCGCCTGACCCGCCATGGCTACAAGGTCTATTCCCAGCAGGATGAAGACGGCCTGATTGCCGAGATCCTCAAGCGGATCGGCGATGTCCCGAAAACATTTATTGAATTTGGCGTTGAGAATGGCCTTGAGTGCAACACGCTGCGCCTGCTGCTGGAGGGCTGGAGCGGCCTGTGGCTGGAGGGCGATGCCAATTTTGTTGCGCAGATCAAGAGCAACCTTGCGCACTATGTAACCCCCGGCACTCTGAAAGTCGGCCATGCCTTCGTCACCACCGAGAATGTAAATGACCTGTTCGCCCGCCATGGCCTGAGCGGTGAGATTGGTCTGCTTAGCGTCGATATTGATGGCAATGATATCTGGGTGTGGGAGGCGGTTTCCGTCGTCAAACCAGCAATTTTTGTCTGCGAGTACAACGCCACCTGGGCGCCGCCGCTCTCAATCGCGCAGCCGGCCGACCCCTCCATCCACTGGCGCGGCACCAATTACTTTGGCTGCTCGCTGGAGGCCCTGACCAAGATCAGCGCCAAGAAAGGCTATTCTCTGGTGGGTTGTAATTTCTCCGGTGCTAATGCCTTCTTCGTCCGGAACGATCTGCTTGGCGATAAATTCCACGCGCCCTTCACCGCGGCCGAACATTATGAGCCGCCGCGGTACTGGCTGCGCCATCTCAAAGCTGGGCACCGCCCTAGCCTGGGTCCGGTGGTTCAGGTCTAGGCCGTTTCTTCCGCTCTCTGGCGAACACGCCCTGTGGCAGCGACCTGTTTCAAGGCCGCGGCCACATCCTGCGCCACAGCCGACCAGTCGCCCTCGCGGAGTTGGCGGAACAGGCGCATAGCTGGATACCACGGGCTGTCGGCCCGGCCATAAAGCCAGCGCCAGTCCGGCATGAATTTAAGCATTGTCCAGCAGGGCACCCCGAGCGCCCCGGCCAGATGCGCCATGGCGGTGTCCGTGGTGATGACCAGATCAAGCGAGGCCATAACGGCGGCCGTATCAATAAACGCATCCTTGCCGCTATCCCATTCGTTGCCCAGAGTGGTGATGCGGGTTCTCAGCTCCTCCGGCAGCGCGTCAATCTGCTCAGCCCCGGCATTCTTCTGCAGACTTATAAACGTAATATCCGGTACCTGCAGCAGCGGCTCGAGCAGACGCAACGGTACCGAGCGACCTTTGTCCACCGTTGCCTTGGGATTGCCCTGCCAGTTCAACCCCACCCTTATGCCAGATTGCGGTAGCCGCGCGCGCCAGAAGGCCACGCGCTCCGGCTCCGGCTGCAGATATGATTCTGGCGCAGGTAAGCTTGCCACGGTCATGCCGAGCACCGCTGGCAAACTCATGAGCGGAGCATAGATATCAAAGGTGGGTAAAGACTCGCCCTGACGCACCAGCACTGTATCGCCAACGGCGTCTCTAACAAGACGATAGAGGCTCGGCTGCACCTCAAGAATGACTTTGGCGACTTTCGCACGCGCCAGCGGCAAGAAGCGTAGCGATTGCAGTGTATCACCGAGGCCCTGCTCCACAAATAAGAGCAGCGTCTTTTCGGGTTGGACCGAGCCATCCCAAAGCGGCTGCGGGAAGCTGCGCAGCGGGCCAGAGTCTTTCATGCGGCGGCGCCACTCATATTCCTTCCACCCCTCGGCCCACTTTCCTTGGGTCAGTAATACAGAGGCTAGCCCGAAATGGGCGTCGGCGCGATCCGGCTTGAGACGCAGGGAGTGCGCATACGCCTGTTCGGCAGCGGTAAACTGCGCGGTATAGTGCAAGGCAATCGCGCGATTGCTCCAGCACTCGGCGTGATCGGGTTTCAGGCGCACCGCCTCATCATAGCATGTTAGCGCTTCGTCATAGCGCGACTGCTCGCGATAACAGACGCCCAGATTACTCCAGCAATCGGCGTTCTTTGGATCGGCGGCAATCGCCTGCTTGAACACGGCAATTGCCGCGTCGATCTTCTCCTGCACGCGCAGGGCCTTACCGAGCCCATTTAGCGCGCTCACATAACCGGGGCGCAGGGCGAGCGCACGCTGAAACTTGTCTACCGCTTCGTCGTAGCGCTCAAGATCACCAAGCGCGTTACCCATATTATGGTAACCATCGGCCCGCTCCGGCTGCAATTTGATCGCTGCCTCATACTGCGCCATACCCTCAGGATAGCGCTTGAGCGCGATGAGCAGATTCCCGAAATTATTGCGCACCTCAGCGCTATGCGGATTAAGCCGGATTGAATGTTCAAATGCGGCTTCAGCCTCGTTCAGCTTCTGCTGGGTTTTAAGGGCCAGCGCCAGATTACCCCAGGCCTCAGCATAGTCGGGCTTCTGCTGGAGACTGTGGCGTATTTCCTGTTCGGCCTGCACCGGGCGACCTTGCTGATAGTGCGAGACGCCTAGATAGTGCCGGGTAATGACACTGCCCGGATCGTACTGCAAAATCTGTTCATAGAGCGCTTGCGCCTCGCTAACCTTGCCAGCCTGATGCAAGGTTAAAGCCTGCTCCAATGTCGGTCGTGTTGTGAAAGACTGCACGGCACCACCCTGTAAATTGGACTTAAGCTGTGTGATGACACTACCCCAATCTCCGGGCTTGTGCTGGCGCAGCAACCGCATCGACGGATACCACGGGCTGTCCGTACGGGTGGTCATCCAGCGCCAATCCGGACAGTGCTTGAGCAGTACAATGGTCGGGATATTCAGTGCGCCTGCCAGATGTGCCACCGAGGTATCGACGGTCACCACGCCATCACAGGCTTGCATCAGCGCAGCAGTATCGAGGAACGCATCGCCGCCGTCATCAAACGGCGCGGGGGGAATCACCAACGGAAAATCTTTGGGCAGGTCCGCGACCTGCTCCAGCGCCATGCCCTTCTGCAAAGCGACAAAAGTGATGTGGGTAAGCTTGGCCAGGGGCAGTAATTGCGCCAGTGCGAGGGAGCGCCCAGCATCAGCCCGCGCTTTGGGATTGCCCTGCCAGCAGAGGCCGATCACCCGACCTTTGAACTGGGCGCGCCATGTTTTCCAGCGCAGCAGACGTACGGCATCACTAGCGAGATAGGGGAAACGGGAGCGACTCTCACTCGGGGCAAGGCCTAGCACGTGTGGTAATGACAGCAGCGGCACATGGGCGTGACATGGCGGAATAGCTTCGCCATAGCCATACATCTCATCAACGCCCGGTGCGCTGGCCAACAGCAGCTTGAGTTGCGGCGGCACCACCAGCAGAAGCTTGCCCACCCGCGCCCGTGCATCCGCAATATAGCGCACAAATTGTATGGCATCACCGAGACCCTGTTCGGCGTGCACCAACAAAACCAATTCCGGATGTGGCTGCCCGGTCCAACGCGGACCATTGGGCTCACTCACCGCACCGAACTCACCCATCTTGCGGCGCCATTCATATTCAGCAAAGCCTTCGCTCCAGTTGCCTTGCATCAATAGGCAGCGCGCCAGATCAAAATGGTAATCCGGATTATTGGGCAACTGCCGCAACGACTGGCGCAGCGCACTTTCGGCCTCGGTCAGATGGCCTGACTCGAGCAGAGCTAGGCCCAGATTATGGATAAGATCAGCCTGCCCCGGCGACAGAGCGATGGCCTGACGGTAATGAGTGATCGCCTCCTCAAACCGGCCTGCCGCCTTGAGGAGATTGGCAAGATTGTTATGGGTGGAGCGATGGTGCGGCGCCAAGGTCAGCACCTGACGGCACGTGGCCTCCGCCTCCTCCGGGCGGCCTAGTGCCTTCTGTACCAAGGCCAGATTCGCTAATGCATCTGTATCATCCGGTCGAAGGGCCAGTGCAGCACGAATACAGGTTTCGGCATTGTTATGATGGCCGCGCTGATAGGCGATAAGCCCAAGATGATGGAGCGCGGTCGGCTCCTGCGGGGTGTTAGCCAAAATATCGTTATAGATCTGCTCGGCCGCGCTCAGTTGGCCCTGGCGGTGCAGCTCCAGCGCCTGCGTCAGCTGGGCAGAGGCTGGCTGTAAGTCATGCTGTATTGCTTGGATCACCTGCGCCCAATTCCCATCCTCACGCTGCCGGAAGAGCCGCATCGACGGATACCACGGACTATCGGTGCGACCCAACAACCATCGCCAATCCGGGGTTTTCTTGAGCATCAGAAACGTCGGGCGACCCAAACCGCCCGCGACATGGGCAATAGCCGTATCGGTTGTCAGAACCAGATCGCAATTCATCATCACGGCGGCGGTGTCTAGAAATCCATCCGGCCCGGCATCAAAGTCATCGCCTAGGGTTTCAACACGGGCCCGCAGAGCGGGCGGAAGCACATCAAGCTGCTCGCTGCCCTCATTCTTCTGCAAGCTGATAAAACGCACGCCCTCCAGTGCCAGCAGAGGAGCCAACTGGGCCAGCGGTAGTGAGCGGCCACGGTCGACTTTGGCTTTGGGATTACCCTGCCAGACAAACGCAATCCGCTTGCCGGGCTTGCCCTCCAACCGAGAGCGCCATTTTTCCACCCGCTCGGGTTGTGCCTTCAAATACGGCATGACGCACGCCGGTAGATCATCAAGCTGTACCTGTAGCTTGTGCAACAGGCTCATTAGCGGGCACTGGAAATCAACAGGTGGCGGCGGATCGCCCTTGGCAATCACCACCACGTCTGGCAGGGCATCTTGCAAGAGCTGGCGGATGGGCTTGGGTACTTCTACCACCACTTGACCCACCATCGCCGCCACGGCTGGCGCAAAGCGAATGAACTGGAGCATGTCGCCCAACCCCTGCTCGCTGTGCAGAAGTACGGTTTTTCCGGGCGAGGGAGTCCCATCCCAGACGGGCACATCCATACTGCGCGGCTTGCTCAGCGAGGTTTCATCCACCTTCAGACGCCATTCATACTCCGTCGCTCCTGCCTTCAGATCACCAAGCAGAAACAGGCAAATAGCGTAATTGTAATGCGCTTCGGCCAAAGTGGGGTCAAGTGCGAGCGCTTTGGCGTAGCTCTGCCCGGCGAGCGCAACCTCATGCAGCTTCATCAGGGCTGCGCCGTGGTTGACATAATAGCGGGCCACATCGGCCTTCATGCTGATGGCCTTTTCATAGGAAGCGCGCGCGCCGGCCATGTCCCAGAGATCCTGCTGGGCAACGCCGAGATTATAATAGGCATCAGGGTCGTTTGGCGTGCGCGCCACCAGCTCGGTATAGGCTGTGAGTGCCTGCTGATACTCGCCCAGCAGTCGCGAGGCGTTGCCAATAACATTTAACGCCGCCGGGTAGCCCGGATGGTCGGCCAGAATTTTTCGCGCCAGAGCAATAGCTGCGGCGGGCTGCCCCAGTTTGCTGAGCGCCACCGCCAGATTGGCGGCAAAGCTGGCATTCTTTGGGGCCAACTCGACCGAGCGAGTGTAGACTTTCAGGGCATCGGCGGTGCGATTGAGGCCCAGATAGACCGTACCGAGATTGTTGAGAAAGTCTGCGGCCTCCGGGCGGGCCCGTACGGCCGCTTCAATGCGTGCGCAGCCTTGAGCAAGACGGCCGTCCTGATAGTCCACCACACCCAGAAAGTGCAACGCGTCCGGCTGGTCGGGATCATAGGTCAGCAGCTCGGAATACAGCTCGGTTGCCTGTGGCACCTTACCCTTACGCTGCGCCTCCTTGGCCAGCTTGAGAAGGCTTTGCGCAGGCACGCTCAAGTCAGCAACACTCACGGCGGCTCCTAGTAGGCGGCGTAACTTTTTTCTTCAACCAGAGTACTGCCCAGCGCATCGTTGATCTCGCGCTTCAAACGCGCACGTTCATCATTCGTAAAATATACGCTGCGCGCCAGCTCGACAAACTTAGCACCGAAATCTTTCCGGCGTTCACACTCGCGGATATCGTCTTCAATCACCCACAACTTCTCGTTCACGGCCCTGAGCTCTTTCACCAGCGAGACTACGGCCGAGCTGAGGGTGGTGGTCTTGGCAACGGTTACATTCAGCTCATCCAGCTCGCGGCGAACATTCGCCAGCTTCGCCGCGTCGCTCATGCGCTCGGACTTGATTTGCAGGATGGTAATTTTGTCGAGCAGTTCGCCCCAAGACACGGGTGTAAGAACGAGCATGAAAAACTCCCTGAGCTGGTTTTAAACGATGGGGCTGTTGTGCCATGTTTGCAGATGATTCGCGAGCTTTGAAATGACCGCGGCCCAATCGCCAGACCTGGGTTGGCGGATCAGCTTTGTCTTTGGATACCAAGGGGTTAACTCACCAGTCCGTCCCCAGCGCCAATCCGGCACTGCCTTGAGGAGCAGGTAGGTCGGCACCGCCAGCGCCCCCGCCAAGTGGGCCAGAGCCGTATCAGTCGTAATCACAGCATCCAGAGACGGCATGACCGCAGCCGCATCTAAAAACGCGTCTGGTCCGCTGTCATAGCCCGCGCCAAGGGTGACCACGGCCATTCCCTTCGGCAAATTGGCCAGTTGCTCGGTGCCAGAATTTTTCTGTAAGCTGATCAGTCGCACCTTGGGCAGGGCCGCAATGGGGGCAAGCAAGGCCAACGGCAGTGAGCGGCCCTGATCGACCTTGGCCGCCGGGTTACCCTGCCAGTTGATGCCAATACTCAGACCCTCAAAAGAGCCCAAGGCTGAGCGCCACGCCGCCACACGGGCGGGCTGCGCTTTCAGATAAGGTGTCTGATTAGGAACAGCCTCAAGATCCGTCGCCAGCAGGCCATGAAGACTGAGCATCGCACACTGCACATCAAACGGGGGAAGTGGCGAGCCGAGAGCGATAAAGCTCGCCTGATCGCCAAAGGAATCCGTAAGTAACTGGCGCAATGACGCCGGTACCTCCACGATTACCTGCCGCACACGTGACTTGACCAGCGGCAGATAACGGATGAATTGCAGCGTATCACCGAGTCCCTGCTCGGCATACAGCAGCAAAGTGCCATGCGGGAGTGGTGCACCATTCCATTTCGGCTGACTGAAATGGCGGGCAGGCGAGGTAAATCCCTTGGCTCTCCAGCGCCACTCATAATGCGGGCCACCTTCAGTATAGCGCCCGAGCGTAAAGAGGCTGAGGGCCAGATTGTAATGCGCCTCAGGCAAATCCGGCACTTGTTCGAGTACGCGGCGCAGCTCAATCACCGACTCGTTAGCCCGACCCTGATCGCGCAGAACGTTGGCGAGGTTATGCCGCGCTTCATAATAATCCGGCTTCAGCTCTACCGCTTTGGTAAAGGCCTGCTCGGCCAGGCCCAGCCGCCCCGCCTCGCGCTGCAAGTTGCCGATGGCATAATAGGCTTCGGCGTAATTGGGCTGACAGCGCGCGGCATCACGATAGGCCTGTAGCGCCTCCTCCACCCGGCCACGCTCCGCCAGTAGATTGCCAAGATTATAATACTGGGAAGAAAAATTGGGACGAACCGCGATAGCACGCCGAATCAGCTTTTCCGCTGTCTCATAATTTCTACGCGCCTTGCCTAAAAGCCCCAGCAAATGCAGGGCGTCGGGGTGGTCCGGCATATCCTGCAAGACGTCAAAATAGCCGGCTTCGGCCTGCTCATACTGGCCCTGCTGATGCGCCACAAAAGCGGCGGCCAACTTCTGCTGCGTTATGGCGGATGTGGCTGGAAGGGACCCCAGAGTGGCGCCACTATCTTCGTCCTGCATCAGTCACTCTTTTGGCGAGCAAATTGAGTCCAGACTTCATCAGCGCTCTGCACTTCGCGCAAGCCAACGATATTCATCCCGCTCTCACGCGGCACGGCCAGCATGTTGATCGAGACAATGCCTTTAAAGACATTGTCCGGGCACCCCAAGTAGTTGTCCGGCTTGTAATACGGTGTCATATGCCAAAACAATCTGTAGTCTTGAGAAAACATGAGCTCGATTAAAGCTCGGGAGTTGTCCTCCCGATCATTCTCCATATATACGAGCGGGCGCAAGCGGGCGAGAGTGTCCCGCGCACCGCGAATGACGTCAGCTTCCATTCCTTCAACGTCAATCTTGATGAAGTGGCAGCTCTTCAGGCTCAACCCGTCTATCGTTCTCACTGGCACCTGCTCGCCAAAATCATACTGGCCTAGAGAAAGGCAACCATAATTTCCTTCTACGTCATAGCGAACCGGGGGCACGGTAATTTCTGAAACGGCGCTACCTGCGGCTTCCTGGCGCGGAAAAACATTAAACAGGCCGTTCTGGGCAACATTGGCGCACAGGATCTGAAATAGTACCCGCTGCGGTTCATAGGCATAGACCTTACCGGTCGAGCCGACCAGCTCGCCGAACAGAACGGTGTGCGCTCCGATATTCGCGCCCACATCCAGAACGGTCATACCCGGCTTGATGATCTGGCGGAACAGGTGCGCTTCACCGGGCGAAAACTCGCCATAGAGGTCAAGCGAGCGGCCAATATAGCTGTCGTGGGTGATGTACGTCATGAGACCGGTGCGGCAGCGGCGCGTGCGCACGAAGCCTGCCTCGTGCAACAGACTGGTATCAGCAGATGAGAATGCCGGGCGGGTTAATTCAGCAGTGGACATAAGTGGGCTCCCAGATAGCGCACTCTAGCCGGATTGCCCCCCAAAAACAACAACCCCGCCGGTGAGGGCGGGGTTGTTTTTCTAAAGATTAACTAGCTCAGGTCCAGATGAAGTCGGCCGCCGAGAGCAGAGTACCGTTCAGGCCGGTCAACGTCATTTGCATGTCCGCCGAGCCATCACCGTTGGTATCCACGGTCAGTACCTTGGTCGTGTTGTTGAACAAGGCAGAGGAATTGCCACCACCGGTAAACGAGCCGGTTCCGACATACGTGAAGGTTCCCGACAGCAACCCGCTGAAGAACAGCGTATCAGCCGTACCGTTAAAGTCGGTAATGGTATCCGGCGTACCCGTGCTCGACTGGTTAGTGGCCGTAAACACGATGGTATCGCTACCCGCGCCGAGGGTGTAGGTATCCGCCCCTTGGCCGGCGTAGACCGTATCATCACCGGCGCCGAGGTTGACATTCACCGCCGCTGTCGTGCCAATGGTAATGGTATCAACACCCGAGCCACCCGTCAGCGTTTCGATGTTCTGCAAGGTGATGTTGTTGGTACCATTGGTGGTAATGAGGCGATCGGTACCACCGGCCAGATCGATCGTACCGCTGAAGTCGCTCCCCAGCGTCACGACATCGTTGTTGGCATTACCAGTCAGCGTCTCAACCCCCGTTGCCGTAATGGTGTTGGCAAAGTTGCCCAGGTTCAGGGTATCGTTACCGAGGCCCAGGTTGAAGACACCGCCACTGGACGCCGCACCGAGAGTTACAACATCGTTGGTGGCTCCGCCAATCACACTCTCAATATTACTGAGTGTGACGGTATTCATGAAATTACCGAGAGTAAGGCGATCGCTGCCCGCACCTAGGTCAATGGTGCCCGTGGTTACCTGCGTGCCGAGGGTCAGAATTTCAGCTGACGACCCGCCTGTGATGGTCTCCACGTTGCTGACTGTCAGAGTGGTGTTGACCGCAGCGAAAGTCAGGGTGTCCGTGCCCGCGCCTAGATCAATCGATCCGCTCGACTGCGCGACGCCGATGGTAATGACATCGTTGCTGGTGCCGCCAGTAATCGTCTCGGCATTCAGTACGGTGATGGTGTTGGCGAAGTCGCCCAGTATCAGCCGATCGCCAGTACCGCCCGCCAGATCAACCCGCCCGCTCAGGGCTGTGCCCAGTGTCACTACGTCATTACTGCTGTTACCAACGATGGTTTCAACATTATTAACGGTGATGCTATTGGCAAAATTGCCCAGCGTGAGGGTGTCAGTTCCACCTGCCAGATCCCAGACGCCGCTGGTGACAGCGTTGCCGAGTGTAACCAGATCATTGGTACTGCTGGCGACCAGCGTTTCCACATTGGTTACCGTAAGCGTATTAACAAAGGTGCCGAGAACGAGGGTATCACTACCCGCCCCAAGGTTAACGGTCACACCCGAGGCCTGTGTCCCGAGCGTAACAACATCATCGCTGGTGCCACCAACGACACTCTCGATATTACTGACGGTCAGGGTGTTGGCAAAGTTGCCAAGGGTCAACACATCGGCGGTACCCCCCGACAGGTTGATGGTGCCACTGGTGACCTGATTACCGAGTGTGATGACATCCGTGCTGGTCCCACCCACGATAGTTTCGATATTCGTCAAGGTGACCGTGTTCACGAAGTTGCCGAGCGTGAGGCTATCGGAGCCCAGACCCAGATCAATGCTGCCGGAGGTAACCGCCGTACCGAGGGTAACGATATCATCGGTGTTGCCGCCATTGATAGTCTCTACACCACTGATTGTCAGGGTATTGACGAAGTTGCCGAGCGTGAGCGTGTCGGTGCCCGAGCCCAGATTGACGGTGCCACCACTGATCTGCGTTGCGAGCGTGATGATGTCCGTGCTAGTGCCGCCCACAACCGACTCAACGTTACTGACCGTGAGGGTGTTGGCAAAGTTACCAAGCGTGAGGCGATCAGCCGTGCCGCCACCGAGGTCGATGGCAACACCATTGGCCTGCGTGGTCAACGTGACGAGATCGGTCGTCGTGCTACCGGTAATGGTCTCGGCATTGCTGACACTGACCGTATTCACAAAGGCGCCGAGGATCAGCGTATCCGTACCCGCACCGAGATTGATGACAGTGCCAGAAACCGCCTGGGTGCCCAGCGTAATCACATCATCGCTGGTGCCACCGGTGACTGTTTCGATATTCGAGATCGTCACCGTGTTGGCAAAGTTGCCGAGCGTGAGCGTATCTGTTGCCGAGCCGAGGTTGATGGTGCCGGTAGTAACCTGCGTAGCCAGTGTAATCAGATCCGCCGAGTTGCCGCCGGTTAGCGTCTCAACATTGCTTACGGTGACTGTGTTGGCAAAGTTGCCCAGTGTCAGGGTATCCGTACCATCACCGAGGTTAATACTGCCCCCACTCTGAGCGGCACCGAGTACGATGACATCGCTACTGGTACCGCCGGTAATGGTCTCAACCGCGCTGACGGTGACCGTATTGGCGAAGTCGCCCAGGACCAGCGTATCCGTGCCAGCCCCAAGGTTTACTGTGGCAGCAGCCGCCTGTGTGAGCAGAGTAATGTTGTCAGCGCCACTGCTTCCGGTGACCGTCTCGACATTGCTGATCGAGAGAGTGTTGGCAAAATTGCCCAGCGTGAGCGTGTCGTTTCCGCCAGCAAGGTCAATCGTGCCTGCGGTGTATTGCACACCGAGTGTGACCAGATCATTGGTGGCGTTACCGGTGATGGTCTCCACATTGCTGACCGTGAGCGTATTGATAAAGTTACCGAGGGTCAGACTGTCGGTGGTCCCGGCACCCAGATTAATGGTACCGCCGCTGATTTGCGTTGCAAGTGTGACAATATCCTCACTGGTGCCGCCGGTGATGGTTTCAATACCACTTGCGGTCAGGGTATTGGCAAAGTTGCCAAGGGTCAGCGTGTCTGTACCATTACCCAGAGTGATAGTGCCGCCTGTCACCTGTGTTGCGTAGGTGATGACATCGTTGCTGGTACCGCCGGTTACGGTCTCGATATTAGCAACTGTCAGCGTATTGGCGAAGTTACCGAGGGTCAGGCTATCTGTGCCCGCACCAAGGTCGTAGGTGCCGCTGCTTTGCGCAGCACCCAAGGTCAGGATGTCATTGCCAGTGCCACCGGTAACCGTCTCAACCGACGAGAGGGTAGCCGTATTGTTAAAGTCTCCAAGCACGAGTGTATCGGTACCCGAGCCAAGGCTAACCGCGCCGCCGCTGATCTGGGTCGAAAGCGTTACAGTATCAGCGCTGGCACCACCCACAATCGTTTCGATGTTCGCGGTCGTCACGGTGTTGACAAACGCACCCAAGGTTAACGTGTCGGTCCCGCCAGCCAGATCAATCGTGCCGGAGGTGTAGGCGCTACCTAGGGTGACAAGATCATTGGTACTGTTACCAATCAGCGTTTCCACATTCGTCACGGTCAACGTATTAACAAAGGCACCGAGCTGAAGGGTATCGCTGCCACCGGCGAGGTTGACAGTCATGCCAGAGGCCTGCGTGCCCAGAGTCACAACATCATCCGTACTGCCACCAGTGATGGTTTCGATATTAGACAAGGTCACGATGTTCTGGAACGCGCCGAGGGTCAGGCTATCACCCGAACCGGCACCCAAGTTTATAGTACCGCCAGTAACTTGGGTGGCGAGCGTCACAACATCGTTGCTCGAGCCACCGGTGATGGTTTCGATATTGGATAGCGTAACGGTGTTGTTAAAGGCCCCAAGAGTAAGGCTATCGCCAGTGCCGCCACCAAGATTAATGGTTCCGTTGGTCAGCGCTGCGCCCAAGGTGATGAGATCATCTGAAGCGCCGCCGGTCAGGGTTTCCACCCCGCTCACCGTGGCGGTGTTGGTAAAATCACCCAGAACAAGAGTGTCCGTACCGCTGCCAAGGTTAACCGAGCCACCGCTGATTTGTGTGCCGAGTGTCACGATATCGCTGCTGGTACCGCCAACGATACTCTCAATGTTCAGAGTGGTTATCGTATTGGCAAAGTTGCCCAAGGTGAGGCGATCGGACCCACCGGCCAGATCAATCTCTCCACCGGTCACTTGGGTACCCAGCGTCACGAGATCGTTGGTCGCGTTACCTGTGATGGTTTCAACATTGGACACCGTTACGGTGTTCACGAAATTACCCAGCGTGAGAACATCGACACCTGCACCGAGATTGATCGTCACGGCGGAGGCTTGTGCTCCAAGCGTCACGGTATCGCTGTCCGTACCACCGACAAGACTTTCGACACCAACAATGGTCAGGGTGTTGGCAAAATTACCCAGTGTCAGCACGTCCGATGTGCCATTACCCAAATTGATGGTGCCTGTGGTAAAGGCGCTGCCGAGGGTAATAACATCGGTACTGGTGCCGCCGGTAATCGCCTCGACATTGGTCAAGGTGACCGAATTCACAGTATTCGCCAGCGTAATACTATCGGTACCTGCTCCGAGGTTTATGGTGCCCGTCGTGACGGCGCTGCCCAGAGTCACGATATCGTTATTGGTACCGCCCACCAGTGTCTCAGTGTTGCTCACCGTGAGGGTGTTGGCAAAATCGCCCAGCGTAAGGCTATCCGTACCGCTGCCAAGGTTGACCGTACCACCGCTGATCTGGGTTGAAAGCGTCACAACATCGCTGCTCGTGCCACCGGTTACCGTTTCAACATTGGCGAGAGTAATGGTGTTGGCGAAGTTGCCAAGGCTAATCGCATCTGTGCCAGCGGCCAGATCAATCGTGCCGCTAACAACGGCCGCGCCAAGCGTTACAGTATCATTGCTCGTGCCACCCGTAAGCGTCTCGACATTGCTGACAGTCAGGATATTTGCAAAGTTGCCCAAGGTGAGGCTATCCGTCCCGGCCCCGAGATTGATGGTGCCACCACTGACAAGCGTGCTCATTGTGATGATGTCATCCGAGCTGTTGCCCGTGATATTCTCAATATTGGTCGCGGTGAGGGTATTGTTAAAATTGCCCAGAATGAGCGTGTCGGTCCCTGACCCGAGGTTAATTGTCCCCCCCGTAACCTGGTTGGCAAAGGTCACCACATCGGCACTGTTACCACCCGTCAGGGTCTCGATATTGTTGACCGTGATGGTATTGTTGAAGTTGCCCAGCGTGAGACTGTCGGCTGCGCCATCGCCCAGATTGATGGTTCCACTGCTGTACTGTACACCCAGCGTGACGCTATCATCGGCCGTACCACCCAGAACCGTTTCGATATTGGAGACGGTCAAAGTGTTGACGAAGTCACCGAGCTGGAGGGTGTCGGTCCCAGCGCCCAGATTCACCGTACCACTAGTGACCTGACTGCCCAACGTGACGACATCACTGCTGGAGTTACCTGTCACGGTTTCGATGTTGGTAACCGTGAGCGTGTTGGCGAAGTTGCCCAACGTCAAAGTGTCGGTACCTGCGCCGAGATCAACGGTCCCGGTGGTGATCTGGCTACCCAAAGTCACGACATCATTGCTGGTACCGCCGGTCAGGGTCTCGACATTGCTGGCGGTCAGGGTGTTGGCGAAATTACCGAGGATCAGACGGTCCGATCCAGTTCCAAGATTGAAAGTACCAGTGGTGACCTGCGCGCCAAGTGTAACAACGTCGCTGCTGGTGCCACCGACCACAGTCTCGATATTGGTAACCGTCAGGGTATTGGCAAAATTGCCCAGCGTGAGTGTATCGCCCGTACCCCCCGCCAGATCAATCGTGCCAGCAGTAACCTGATTGCCCAACGTAACGATATCGTTGCTGCTTCCACCCGTGATAGTTTCGATATTGGTCACGGTCAGCGTATTGGCGAAATTGCCAAGAATGAGGGTGTCATCACCCGCCCCAAGACTGACCGAGCCGGACGTGATGGCATTGCCGAGCGTGACCACATCATCACTGGTACCACCGTTAATGGTCTCGACATTGGCGATCGTCAGGGTATTGGCAAAATCGGCCAGCGTCAGTGTATCTGTGCCTGCCCCCAGGTTGATAAGACCACCACTGATAGCGGTGGACAAGGTGAGAACATCGTTGGCCGAGGTACCATTGATGGTTTCAATGTTGGCCAGGGTAACCGTGTTGGCAAAGTTGCCCAGATTGAGGGTGTCATTACCCCCCGCCAGATCGATCGTCCCGGTGGTGACCTGTGTGGCCAGCGTGACGACATCGTCACTCGCGCCACCGGTCACGGTTTCGACATTGGAGACAGTCAGGGTGTTGGCAAAGTTGCCAAGCTGCAGGGTATCGGTGCCACCAGCCAGATTGACCGAGCCATTGACGATCTGTGCGCCTAGCGTCACGGTGTCATGGGTCGTTCCACCGGTAATGGTTTCCGCATTACTGACGGTGACCGTATTAACGAAGTTACCCAAAATCAGGCTATCGGTCGTGCCGGCGCCAAGATCCAGCGAGCCGGATGTCCACACAGTGGTCAGGGTTACGATATCCGTGCTGGTGCCGCCAACCAGCGTTTCCACTCCGGTAATACTCAGGGTGTTGGCAAAATTGCCAAGAGTCAGGCTATCGGTGCCCGAGCCGAGATCAACGGTCATCGCCGAGGCCGAAGCCGTCAGCGTAATAATGTCATTGCTGGTGCCACCAGTGAGCGTCTCAACGCCAGCCACACTCAAGGTGTTGTGGAAATCGCCGAGGATGAGCGTGTCGGTGCCACTGCCCAGCGAGACGCTGGAACCGACCGCCGAGGTACCAAGGGTCACCACGTCGCTGCTGGTGCCGCCCACGATGGTTTCGATGTTGCTGGCAGTTACGGTATTCGCAAAATTGCCGAGGGTCAGGCGGTCAGTACCACCGGCGAGATCAACCGTACCGGTTGTGATCTGTGTGCCGAGCGTGACTGTATCATTTCCACCGACACCGACGAGGGTTTCGACATTGCTCACGGTTAGCGTATTGGTGAACGCCCCCAGCGTAAGTGTATCCGTTCCGGCACCCAGATTGACTGTTCCGGAGCTCATCTGCGCTGCCAGCGTTACGATATCATCGGTATTGCCGCCGATGACAGTCTCGATATTGCTTACACTGACCGTATTCACGAAATTGCCCAGCGTGAGACTGTCAAGCGAACCCGCGCCAAGGTCAATCGTTCCGGTTGAAACCTGATTACCAAGCGTGACGACGTCCGTGCTGGTGCCGCCCGTAATGGCTTCCACGCCGGTTACCGTGACCGAGTTGACGAAATTGCCCAAGGTCAAACTGTCCGTGCCCGAACCGAGATCAATAACGCCAGTCATCGCTGCGCCGAGGGTCACGACATCGTTGCTGGTTGCACCGGTAATGGTCTCGACATTGGAAATGGTTACCGTGTTATTAAAGTCACCAAGCGTAACCGTATCCGTGCCTGCACCCAGATTGATGGTGCCGCCACTGATCTGGGTCGCCAGGACCAGCACATCGCTGCTGGTACCACCCACAATACTCTCAATATTACTGGCGGTGACCGTGTTGGCAAAGTTGCCCAAGGTGAGGCGATCACTGGTGCCGCCCGCGAGGTCGATACTGCCGTTAAGCTGTGTGGCATAAGTGACCAGATCGGTCGAGGCGTTACCAACTACGGTTTCAATATTGGAAACCGTCAGGGTATTGGCAAAGTTGCCCAGATTCAGGGTGTCAGTGCCCCCTGCAAGATTGATGGTCGTATTGGAGGCTGCTGCGCCAAGCGTGACAATATCGTCGGTCGTGCCGCCTGTGACAGTTTCGATACCGGTCAACGTCACCGTGTTGACGAAATTGCCAAGGGTCAGGCTATCGGCGCCGGAGCCTAGGTTAATCGTCCCGGTGGTCACCTGCGTGCCGAGCGTGACCACATCATTGCCGTTACCACCAACCAGCGTCTCGGTGTTGCTGACCGTCAGCGTATTGGCAAAATTGCCAAGGGTCAGGCTATCGGTACCAGCACCGAGGTCCAGCGTGCCCGTGGTCACCTGGCTGCCCAGACTCACGACATCATTGCTGGTACCACCGGTCAGGGTTTCAACACTGCTGATTGTCAGAGTATTGGCAAAGTCACCCAACGTCAGGGTGTCGTTGCCCGAGCCAAGGTTAATGACACCCGTGGTAATCTGGGTTGCCAAGACCACCGTGTCGGCGGAGGCGTTACCGGTAATGGTTTCAATATTGGATGCGGTGAGCGTATTGGTGAAAGCGCCCAAGGTCAGCGTATCGGTCCCGCCCGCCAGATCAATACTACCGTTAATAGCTGAGCCAAGCGTGACAATGTCGGTCGAGGCATTACCAACAATGGTTTCAGCATTGCTGACGGTCAGGGTGTTGGCAAAATTGCCAAGGTTCAGCGTATCAGTACCACCGGCCAGATCAACGCTACCGGCAGCAATCCCGGTACCAAGCGTGACAATGTCATGCGTACTACCACCGATGATGGTCTCGACGTTGCTGACAGTCAGGGTGTTCACAAACGCGCCGAGGGTCAGGGTATCGATGCCGGAGCCAAGGTCAACCGTACCCGTGGTGATTTGAGTACCTAGCGTAATTTGGTCTGCCGATGTACCGCCGGTGATATTCTCGATATTGCTCAGGGTAACCGTGTTGGCAAAGTTGCCCAGGGTCAGACTATCGGTACCTGCGCCGAGATCAATGGTGCCGCCAGACTGCGAGGCGCCGAGGGTAACCGTATCCGAGCTGGTACCGCCAGTTATAGTTTCGACATTGCTGGCGGTGATGCTATTCGCGAAATCACCCAGCGTGATGGTATCCGTTCCCGCACCAAGATTCAGGGTGACACCCGTCACCTGCGCCGCAAAAATCACTGTATCGGCACTGCTGCCACCGGTGATGGTTTCAATATTCGCCGCGGTCAGGGTGTTGGTGAAGTTGCCCAGCGTGATACGGTCAGTGCCCGCGGCCAGATCAATGCTGCCATTCACAGCGGTCCCCAGCGTGACGATATCGGTGGAAGCATTACCAACCAATGTCTCCACATTGCTCACTGTTACCGTGTTGGCAAAGTTGCCAAGGTTCAGCGTGTCGGTACCGCCAGCAAGATCAACCGCACCCGTAATGGCGGTGCCTACCGTCACGATATCGTGCGTCGTGCCACCGGTAATGGTTTCGATGTTGCTCAGGGTAACCGTATTAACGAAATTACCCAAGGTGAGGCGATCGATACCGCCGACCAAGTCCAGCGTACCGGTTGTGATCTGGCTACCCAGTGTAATGTTATCGGAGCCGGCTGCACCGGTAATAGCTTCGATATTGGTGAGCGTGACAGTGTTGGTAGCATTGGCCAGGGTGAGGCTGTCGGTACCGGCAGCCAGATCGATGGTGCCGGTGGTCACCGCGCTGCCCAGCACCACAGTGTCGTTGCTGGTGCCGCCAACAATGGTCTCGGCCCGCATGATGGTCACGGTGTTGGCAAAGTCGCCCAGCGTAAAGCTGTCGGTGCCCGAGCCCAGATCGACCGTACCGTTGGTCAATGCAGTGGAGACCACCACAGTATCATTGCTGGTGCCGCCGGTGATGTGCTCGATATTCTGGGTGGTGATGGTGTTGGCAAAATTACCAAGACGCAGGCGGTCATAGCTGCCGCCCAGATTGATGCTGCCGGAGGTCCACTGTGTGGCCAGCGTCACCGTGTTGCTGCTGCCGGTGCCGGTGATGGTTTCGATATTCGCGGCCGTCACGGTATTGGCAAAGTTGCCCAGATCCAGCGTGTCAGTTCCGGCGCCCAGATCGACATAGCCGGCTGTGACAGCCGCACCCAAGGTGACGATGTCGTGCGTATTACCGCCGGTGATGGTTTCGATGTTGGTCAGCGTCACCGTGTTGACAAAGTTGCCCAGCGTCAGACTGTCGGTCCCTGCACCGAGATTAATGCTGCCTGTAGTGACTTGGCTGCCAAGCGTGACTGTATCATTACTGGTGCCCCCGGTAATGGCCTCGGTGTTGCTGACCGTCAGCGTATTGGCAAAGTTGCCAAGGGTCAGACTATCTGTGCCAGCAGCTAAATCAATCGTGCCGGTCAGATATTGGGAACCAAGCACAACGGTATCATCGCTGGTACCGCCTGTGAGTGTCTCAATGTTCAGCGCGGTCAGCGTATTGGCAGTATCCGCCAGGGTGAGGCTATCTGTTCCCGCGGCCAGATTGACGGTACCCGTAAAGGCCCCCGCCAGCGTGACGGTGTCATTGCTGCTTCCGCCATTCACCGTTTCGATATTGGTCAGGGTAACAGTGTGTGCAAAGTTGCCGAGATTCAGAGTATCCGTGCCGCCCGCCAGATCGATCGTCCCTGAAGTCACCTGACTGCCCAGCGTAACGATATCCGTCGAAGCATTACCGGTCAGCGTCTCGACGTTGCTGACGGTCAGGGTGTTGGCAAAGTTGCCAAGGTTCAGCGTATCGGTGCCACCGCCCAGATTGACGGTGCCGCCCGAAATCGACGCGCCAAGGGTGACCGTATCATGCGTTGTACCGCCGGTAATGATTTCAATTCCGCTCAGGGTCACCGTATTGACGAAATTGCCAAGGTTGAGGGTGTCCGTCCCGGCACCCAAGTTGAGTGTGCCCGTCGTGATTTGCGCGTTCAGGGTCACGATATCGTTGCTGGTGCCGCCGTTGATAACCTCGACATTGCCCATCGTGACATTATTGGCAAAGTTGCCAAGGGTCACGGTATCGGTGCCCGCGCCCAGATTAAAGGTGCCCGCTGTGTGCGCCGAGCCGAGTACAACGGTATCATCACTGGTGCCGCCCGTCACGGTTTCAACTGCGTTGACCGTAATGGTGTTGGCAAAGTCGCCCAGTGTAATGGTATCCGTCCCAGACCCAAGACTGAGAGTAGCGCTGGTCACCTGCGCGGCAAAGATCACCGCGTCATTACTGGTGCCGCCGACAATGCTTTCGATATTGGTCGCGGTTAGGGTGTTGGCAAAGTTGCCGAGCGTGAGGGTGTCTGTCCCCGCCGCCAGATCAATGCTGCCATTTACAGCGGTCCCCAGCGTGACAATGTCGGTGGAGGCATTACCAACAATGGTTTCAGTATTGCTGACAGTCAGAGTGTTGGCGAAATTGCCAAGGTTCAGCGTATCGGTACCGCCGGCAAGATCGACCGCCCCACCCGAGATCGATGCGCCCAACGTCACGATATCATGCGTCGTACCACCGGTAATGGTTTCGGCACCGCTGGCGGTGAGGGTATTGACAAAATTGCCAAGAATCAGGCTATCCGACGCACCCGTCGAGAGATCAATCGTACCGCTGGTGTATTGCGTGCCCAGCGTCACTGTATCGGACCCGCTATTTCCGGTCACCGTCTCAATATTGCTGACAGTCACATTATTGGTGGCATAGGCCAGCGTGAGACTATCGGTACCGGCAGCCAGATCGATGGTGCCGGTGGTCACCGCGCTGCCCAGCACCACAGTGTCGTTGCTGGTGCCGCCAACAATGGTCTCGGCCCGCATGATGGTCACGGTGTTGGCAAAGTCGCCCAGCGTAAAGCTGTCGGTGCCCGAGCCCAGATCGACCGTACCGTTGGTCAATGCAGTGGAGACCACCACAGTATCATTGCTGGTGCCGCCGGTGATGTGCTCGATATTCTGGGTGGTGATGGTGTTGGCAAAATTACCAAGACGCAGGCGGTCATAGCTGCCGCCCAGATTGATGCTGCCGGAGGTCCACTGTGTGGCCAGCGTCACCGTGTTGCTGCTGCCGGTGCCGGTGATGGTTTCGATATTCGCGGCCGTCACGGTATTGGCAAAGTTGCCCAGATCCAGCGTGTCAGTTCCGGCGCCCAGATCGACATAGCCGGCTGTGACAGCCGCACCCAAGGTGACGATGTCGTGCGTATTACCGCCGGTGATGGTTTCGATGTTGGTCAGCGTCACCGTGTTGACAAAGTTGCCCAGCGTCAGACTGTCGGTCCCTGCACCAAGATCAACACTACCAGTGGTGATTTGGCTGCCCAGAGTCACAATATCTGAACTGGTGCCGCCAGTGATGTTCTCCACATTGGTCAACGTGACTGTATTGGCAAAATTGCCAAGAGTAACGGTGTCCGTGCCGGCCCCAAGATCAATGACCCCGCTCTGCTGCGAGGCACCAAGAGTCACGATGTCGTTATTGGTACCACCGGTCAGGGTTTCAACACTGCTCGCGGTGAGCGTATTGACAAAGTCGCCCAGCGTGAGGGTGTCGGTGCCCGCACCAAGGTTGACGGTGCCACCATTGATTTGCGTCGCAAGTACGACCACGTCATTGCTGGTACCGCCAACAACCGTCTCGATGTTTGACGCCGTCAGAGTATTGGCAAAGTTGCCCAGCGTCAGGCTGTCGGTGCCAGCGGCCAGATCCATGCTGCCGTTAACAGCCGTACCGAGGGTCACGATATCGGTGGAGGCGTTACCAACAATGGTTTCGGCATTGCTGACGGTCAGGGTGTTAGCAAAATTGCCTAGATTAAGGGTGTCGGTGCCAGCCCCCATATCCACAATACCGCCCGCAATCGAGCTGCCGAGTGTTAGAATGTCGGTCGAGGTGCCGCCGGTAATTGTTTCAGTATTAGAGAGGGTGACAGTGTTGGCAAAGTTGGCAAGGGCGATGCTGTCGGTGCCGGAGCCAAGGTTTACAGTCGCTCCGGTGAGCTGGGCGGTGACAACGATGGTGTCGTTTCCGGTGCCGGTGACGAGCGTGTCAAAGGTCGAAAATGTCGCTTGATTATTAACATTGCCTAACGTGATGTCGACAGTCATACTGGACCTCCCCGATACCTTCAGGTCATGCGCCCACCGCGCGGGCAATTTCGTTTATTAAGGTTAACAGAGACTTAAGTTCTGGCTAGTAGGTAAGATTTACATTACCTATACGTAATGTATTAGAGATTGATTCGGCTGTATTTCTGCAACAGGGTAATAATCCTTTTGTTTCGTGTGTTAAGAATGTTAGATTAGCCTCCTGAGATCAGATGTTAACCATTTCAGCAACACAACAGGCAAGGCGAGTCGATGCAAAATATTATTCAGCCCGTGATTCTTTCCGGCGGCGCCGGGACCCGCCTGTGGCCCGTCTCGCGTGAGCTGCACCCCAAACAGCTGATGAAACTGACCGGTGACCGCACCCTGATTCAGGACACCGCGCTTCGCGTTGCCGACTCGGCGCGTTTTGCACCACCGATGGTGATTTGTAACGGCGAGCACCGCTTCCTGATCAGCGACCAGCTGCAGGATGCTGGTCTGGCGCCGGGCGACCTGCTGATTGAGCCGGTGGCCCGCAACACGGCCGCAGCGGTTGCTGTGGCAGCCCTTGCGGCGGCGCAGCGTAACCCGGAGCAGATTTTGCTCATCATGCCCGCCGATCATGTGATTGCCGATCTGGGCGCGTTTGCGGTGGCCATTGAGCGCGCCCGCCAACTGGCGCAGGACAAGCTGATTGTTACCTTCGGGATTACACCCGATCGCCCGGAAACCGGGTATGGATATATCCGTCGCGGTGCGCCCACCCGCGAGGGCACCGGGTTTGCCATTGCCCAGTTTGTCGAGAAGCCCAACCTGGACACGGCACAACGTTATCTGACTGAGGGCGGGTATGACTGGAACAGCGGCATGTTTGTCGCCCGGGCCGATGTTCTGCTGGAGGAATTTGCAGCACATGCCCCGGCGGTGCTGGCTGCTGCGCGCGACGCGCTGAGCCGGGCCGAGCGCGATCTGGGCTTCATCCGCCTGAACAAGAGTGCCTTCGAACTGGCCCCCGCCACACCGTTTGATCGCGCAGTGATGGAAAAAACCAGCCGCGCCGCCACCGTTCCGGTGACCATGGGCTGGTCGGATATCGGCACCTGGCATTCGCTGTGGCAAACACTCCCGCAGGATGAGCGGGGGAATGTGCTGGTGGGCGATGTTGAGGCGCTGGACTGCTCGGGCTGCCTGATCCGCAGTGACCATAAACTCACCGCCGTCGTCGGTGCCAAGGATCTGGTCGTGGTAGTGACCAAGGATGCCGTCATGGTAGCGCCACGCGAGCGGACCAGCGAGCTGGGCAAGCTGGTCGATACCCTCAAGAGCAAAGGCCGCAGCGAGACCAAGCTGCATGATGTTGTCCATCGCCCGTGGGGTAACTATGCCACCCTCACGCTGGGCGAGCGGTTTCAGGTCAAGCGCATTACCGTGAAGCCGGGGGGGCGCCTCTCGCTGCAAAAACACATGCACCGTGCCGAACATTGGACCGTGGTCGAAGGCACGGCGCAGGTGACAGTAGGCAGTACCGTCACGTTGTTAGGCGAGAACGAGTCGATCTACGTGCCGCTGGGTGAGGTGCATCGCCTTGAAAACCTTGGCAAGATTCCACTGATCTTGATCGAAGTGCAATCTGGTGGTTATCTGGGCGAAGATGACATTATCCGGTTGGAGGATGTCTATGCCCGGGCAACCGGCACCACCAGCTGACCGCGCGGCCGTTAGGAGGACACCTATGTTCGCACCCTTTACCACCCGCTCGCGTCTACTGCTGGGCGACCTGCTGTTGCGTCAGCGTCAGCTCTCGCCCTATCAGCTGGGAGTCGCATTGGATGTGCAGCGACGGACGCGCCTGCCGATCGGTGAAATTCTGGTACAAGCTGCTGTCGTCTCACGCCCGCGCCTGTGGCTGGCGCTATTTACCCAGAAGCTGCTCCGCCGCGTCACACGCCCGCTCCGCCCTTTGCCCGCCAGTTATTACGGTCAGGACCTGCCGCACTTAGCCAAAGCCCGACTGGAACAGCATATGGCCACCTTCCCCAAGGTTCCGGTCGTCTCTTTCGAGGTGGCGGAAGCGATGAAGCTGCGCCGTGAACGCGCCCAGCTTGACCGGGCGACAGCGCGGATCGTGGAAGACAACGATATCCTCAAAGAGCGCCTGCTGAGTGGTAACTTCTAGGGTCCCTCAACGCGGCGCGTGCGCCGAGCGATCAATCATCTTCTCGAGATCATTACGCGAGCTGTCACGATAACCGGGGTCCGTAGCTTGACCTTCGATCACTGGCTTTTTCTCTGGCTGCGGCTGCATGAGATCGCGGATCGGCGCAGCCTTGGTAAGATCGTCCAGCGAGAGTCCCTGATCCGGGGCGAAAGACGCAATCACGCGTGCCCCAGCGGCGAGGGCCGGCCCGGTGCGGGCCGTGGCCAGATAGGCCTGTACACTACCCGCCTTGATCTCCTCGCCGGCCTTGGGGGGAGGAAAAATGAACGTAATACAGATATGCAGAAGACATAGGAGCAGACTGCCGCGCAGCAGACCGAACAGAAACCCCAGCGAGCGGTCAATCGCGCTCAAATGTGTCTTGCGCAGCTTGAGGGAAATCACGAAGGTCAGCACCGAGGTAACCGCAATGGTGCCCATGAATAGCGCACCACCCGCAGCCGCCTTGGCCACCAGCCCTTGGCCCAGATAATCCTGTGCCACCGGCAAGGCATAGGGCATACCATAAAGTACCGCCGCGGCCGCGGCCACCAAACCGGCGAGCGTAAGCACTTCCGCCACAAAGCCGCGCAAGGCGGCCAGCACTGCGCTGGCCAGCAGCACAACCAGCACGACGACATCAACCGGATTGGCCCCCAGAATATCCATTATCGCTCCTTACACCTGAAGAGTGTCGGGAATGGTAACATGTAAGCAAAAAAATACCAGCTCACACACAGTGAGCTGGTATTGGGATTGGATGCGTTAGCGCGACAGAATACCCGTTGCGGTGCGCGGCGAATGATAACGGCGGCCATTGCCCCAGTCATCCGAAGGCTTGTAGGTCTTCGGCCCGGTAAACCGCGGGGACATGCCGGTGTTGGCGATCGCGACAGAGAGGCGGGCAAAGGCACTTGCAACCAGTTGCTGCTGGGCGATGGCCACAAACTCGGTCTTGGTGCCACGCGGCAGCTTGAGCGGCTTCAGCACCTTGGCCATCTGCTGCGGGGTTAGGGGTTGGATGAGACACAGTCGCTTGTACAGGCCGACTGAATCAGCGGAAGTCGCGGCGGCTAGGCCAGCCGCAGGTGAGGTTGAGCGAATCATGGGCGCTGTTCTAGCGAATCCGGTCCGATCATTTCAAGAGAAATCAGCGTGAATTTTAGACAGTCAGAACTAGGCCCGTTTGCGAGGGCGGTCTTCATCAACAAACAGTGGCAGCAGGTTGGCGAGCTGGTCAATCTCGACCTGCTTCAACGCGGCGCTGCTCTTGGCTTTGCCGCGCGACGGTGGCGTAAAGGCGCGGGTAAACCCAAGCTTGGCGGCTTCCTTCAAGCGAGGTTCGCTCTGGCTGACCGAGCGCACTTCGCCCGCCAGACCAACCTCGCCAAAAAACACCGCTTCCTGTGGCGCGGGTTGGCCTGAGAGTGCTGAGATAAGCGCTGCCGCTACAGCTAAATCCGCTGCTGGCTCAGTAATACGCAGGCCACCCGCGACGTTAAGGTAAATATCGTTATTGCCAAAGGCCACACCACAGCGTGCCTCCAGTACCGCCAGAATCATCGACAAGCGGGCGCTGTCCCAGCCCACCACGGCACGGCGCGGCGTACCAAGGGCCGAGGGCGCAACCAGTGCCTGAATCTCGACCAGCACCGGGCGGGTGCCCTCAATCCCGGCATAGACCACTGCGCCCGATACATCGCCTTTGCGTTCGGCCAAGAACAGCGCTGACGGATTAGTGACTTCTTCCAGCCCCAACTCGGTCATCTCGAACACACCGATTTCGTCCGTCGCGCCAAAGCGGTTCTTCACCGCACGCAGGATGCGGAAATGATGGCCGCGCTCGCCCTCAAAATACAGCACCGCGTCGACCATATGCTCAAGCACGCGCGGGCCGGCAATGGTGCCCTCCTTGGTGACATGACCCACCAGCACCACGGCAATGCCACGCGTTTTGGCAAAGCGGATGAACTCATGCGCACAGGCCCGCACCTGCGCTACCGTGCCGGGCGCACTATCGAGCGTATCGACATACATGGTCTGGATGGAATCGATTACCACCAGATCAACCGGATTCTGTTGCAAGCTGCCGATGATATCCCGCACCGAGGTAGCGGAGGCGAGCTGCACGGGCGCCGTCGACAGGCCAAGTCGCGCGGCACGAAGGCGCACCTGATCGATTGCTTCTTCACCGCTGATATACGCCACCTTGTTCGAGGGAGCCAACTTGCAGCACACCTGCAGTAGCAACGTGGACTTGCCGATACCGGGATCACCACCCACCAGCAGCACCGAGCCGGGCACCAGCCCGCCGCCGGTGACGCGGTCAAACTCGCCAATGCCGCTCACGCGCCGGGGTAAAGGTTTCTCCTGCCCGGTCAGGCCGGTAAAATCAATCTTGCCCGCTTTGGTGTTGGCCTTGGCAAGGCCATAGCCCTTAGGCCCATCGCTGGTGGCAATCGCCTCCTCCACCAGCGTATTCCAACCGCCGCAGCCCTCGCACTTGCCCGCCCATTTGGGGTACGCTGCGCCGCAGGATTGACAGACATAATGAGAGGTAGCTTTGGCCATAGTGCTTCAAGATTAATGTATGTTCTTGTTTTGTTCAATATCCTAGTTTACCGCCTTCCACACCGCCTCGGCTTTTTTGCCAAGCGGATGCTGCGCGCGCACCAGCACGAGGGTGGCCGGTACCGGTTTGATAGCGGGAAGCGCGGGTATCAACACGCCAGTTTTGAGTTCGGCGCTCACCAGTGCCTCGGGCAACAGCGCCGTGCCAAAACCCGCCAGCACCATGCCGCGGGCAAACTCGGTGGCCGGGCTTTCGAACACCACCGTCATTTTATCGCGCGCCGCCTGCCCCAGCATCGCCTCGGTGAGGGCATTCATGTAGCTGCCGGGGCGATACATCATCAGGGCATTGATTGGCGCACTGGGCGCTTTGACAAACAACAGCCGCTCTCGCCCGATGATGGTTTGCTGCAAGCCCGCATAATCATCATTGCGCTTCACCTTCTCCACCATCAGCTGCAAGACAAAATCGCACAGGCCTGCCCGCAGCTCGTTCAAACTGCGCACCGTGCCCTGCGCGTGCGAGAGACGCATGGTCAGGCCCTTCACGCGCTTTTGCATGTCCTTATACCAGGGCGGGAAATAGGTGTTGGCCATTGAACGACCGGTCTGGATATGCACGGCATCGGGCATATTGGTGGAGAGCGCGCGCATATCCACCGCCGCCTGCTCGACCAGCTTGGCGATGCCCTGCGCGTGACGCAAAAACTGCTCGCCTGCGGGGGTAAGAGCCAATGGCGTACGCGAGCGATCGACCAGTTCCAGCTTCATGCCCAACTCCAGCGCTTTCACCCGGCGCGAGAAAGCGGGCTGGGTCACGTGCCGCTGCTCTGCCGCCTTGCTGAAGGAGCGGGTTTGCGCCAGTGCGATGAAGTCAAGGGCGTCCTGAAGTTCCATGCGGCTACTCAAGCACACATTGCCCTTGCTTTCCAGCTCGCCTGTTTCCAGTCACTGGCGATGCGCAGTTCACCCAACCGCTCGCTGACCAACCGCAGACGCCCGACATTGGGCACGGGCTGCTGGTCCTGACAAGCACGCACCGCCTGCATCAGCGCCCTGCCCTTCAGATCGGGACGGGTGAGCAGCACCCACATGACCTGCATGGTAAAGCCATGATTAACCGCCACATGATAGCCGGACGGCAGGTCGGCAAACGCGGCCAGTGTGGTGCGGATGCGCTGCACCATCTGGTTAAAGCTCTCCGCTCCGGTGCCGTGCACCGCATCGGGATCCATCTGCTCCCAATAGGCTTTCACGGCCGGGCGGCGGTCCGCGCGGGTGAGGCCGTCATATTTGGTGACGTCCAGATAAGTAAACTCATGTGCGCCGCACACGCGATACTCAGCTGCCGGGAAACGCTCGAGCGTAGGGGCCGCCGTGGCTCCGGTGCGGTGATAAGCCGTAACGGTAATGCTCTGCGGCGGGGTATTTGCATTAAAGCTGGCGGCTAGCTCGCGCGCCTGCTGCTCACCAAGCGGGGTGAGGCACACGGTAACCGGATGCGCGGTGGGCAGGCCAGCATTGCTCTCGCTCTGTGCGTGGCGGAAGATGTCGATGGTGATGAGGCTCATGGCGCTCTCCTTGGTTGCCGAGAGCAGCATGAACAATGGATCTAAGAAGCGCCAATGCCGTGTGGGCTGGGGTTATGCAGCGAGGACATGGCCATAAGGGCTAACGGGAGTAGACTTCTCGGCGATGACCAACCTTGAGTAACTTTATTGACTTATCCCGATAGTCAATCTTGGCAATTATCCGATAATCCCCAACTCTAAAGCGATGCAATCCTGACAAACTATGCGTAAGAGACTCAGCCTTCTGTTCAGGATGTGGTGAGGGTAATATATCTTGCTCAAACTTCTTAAAGATGCGCGATTGTATCGATGAGCTAAGCTCGCCGAGTTCTTTTAGAGCCTTTGGCTCGATGTGAAGTTTCCAAACCAAGTTGAGCCTTTGCGTCTTCGAGACTTACCCATTTTGTCGCCTTTGCCAACCGCTGCTCAGCAACAAAAATATCTTCCATATCTTCAAGATGCCGCAATATCGCCTCGCGCGCATAGAATGACTTAGTCCGACCCGTTAACTTAGCTAAGCCGTCTAAGCGGCGATCAATGTCTGGTGGCAATCTCAGGGCGAGCATATCACAATCCTTTGTTTGTTGCTATACATGTATAGCATAGCAAAATTGCTACCGCAACAGCTACCGCGAGGCTTCGCTTTTATTATTAATTTTCAATTAGTTAATTGTACTGATTAAACGCCTCCACCTTCGCGGGGATGACTAAAATAGGATCATCGCGCCATCAAAAAGAAACCGACAGCAGCACAGGCGAAGCCCAGTAGCTTGGTCGCAGTCATGGTCTCGGTAAAATAAAACACCCCGATGAGAGTGATCAGTGTCAGGCCAACTGTCGTAAATAGTGGCGTATAGATACTGATGGGTGCACCAAGAGCGAGGCCTTTGACAAAAAAGAAATCCACGAGACCAATGGTGACGCCCGCCATGATGAGCGCCAGAACCAGACGCGGCTGAGCGGCAATAGCGGTAAAATCTATCCGCTGGCGTGAGGCGAACAAGATAATGCCAGTTGTCAGCAAGGCGCACAGATAAAACAGGAAGACGATCTGCGCGGCGGGCAATCGGTCGCCCATGTACTTAAGCGCCCCGACATGCAGCGCCCACGCTGTGGCTGAAAGCGTCAGATATAAATACCACATAGCTTACTCACCGCGATTTAAGAGTAGACCACAGGTTTAGCGCACGGCTCGCCTTCCACCCGACACTGATACGTTATCATGATTCATAAAAGCAGACAGCCGGGGATATACCCCCCGGCTGCCCAGAGACACGGATATAATAATCAGGCTAAAGCGTGCTTGATCTGCCCATGCAGGCCGGTACTGTCCGCAGCGACACTTTCCGCCGAAGATTTGATGGCTTGCAGATTATTCTCGATATCCCGCACGGCGGTGGCGGTCAGCTGCATGTTGGAGGAAATTTCATTGGTCACCGCCGTCTGTTCCTCCACGGCCCCGGCCACTCCGGTCACGCTCTGCTCGACGCCTGTGACGGCCCCGCGGATCGAGTTCAGGGCGCGCACAACGTCCGTCGAGATAGTCTGCATGGATTCAATCTCTTTGCCGATTTTTTCAGTGGCCTGCGCGACCTGACTGGCCAGATTTTTTACTTCGCTGGCCACCACCGCAATCCCTTACCCGCCTCACCCGCACGGGCTGATTCGATGGTCGCATTGAGCGCGAGCAGATTGATGTTGCTGGCGATATCCTGAATAAACTCAATAATACTGGTCATCGAGCGGGCGCCCTCGGCCAGTTTACCTGTATTCTTGTCAGCCAGTTCAACCTCGCGCACGACATCGCCCACCGCCGATTTGGTACGGGCAACACTGCTGGAGATTTCCTGGATCGAGCTGCTCAACTCTTCAGCGGCGCTGGCCACGGTCTGCACGCTGGCTGCCGTTTGCGTGGCAGCCGTTGCCGCCATAGCGGTCTGCTGCGTGACGCCGCCCAATGCTCCGACCATAGACGAAAACTTCTGGTCGACGACAGCACCGATCTGCCGCTTCTGTACCTGCTCGGTTATATCGGTGGCGTACTTCACGACCTTGGTCAGGCGACCACTAGGATCATAGATCGGGTTGTAGGAGGCCTGAATCCAGATTTCCTTGCCGCCTTTGCCAAGACGGCGAAACACTCCAGCCTGATATTTGCCCGCGCGCAGCTCATCCCAGAGCTGGCGATACTCGGGGGTTTTGACATAGTCAGGGTCACAGAACATACGATGGTGCTGACCCACGACTTCTGACGCGCTATAGCCCAGCGTTGCCAGAAAATTTTCGTTCGCCTTGATGACGGTGCCATCGGGTTTGAATTCGATGACGGCCTGCGACTTGCTGATCGCCGCGAGCTGACCTTCATAATCCGCATTGCGCAGTTTGGCCTCAGTAATATCGGTGGCAAATTTGACCACCTTGTAGACACGCCCACGCTTGTCGAACAGAGGGTTGTAGGATGCCTGAATCCAGATTTCCCTGCCGCCCTTGCCAAACCGCTTGTACTCGGCGGCCTGAAAGCGACCCGACTTCAGATTATCCCAAAGCTGCTGATACGCAGGGCCCCGCGCCTCCTCGGGATCAACAAACATGCGGTGATGCTGCCCCTTGATCTCGGCCAAGCTATAACCGACGGCCTTACAAAAATTTTCATTGGCATCAAGTATCACACCATCGGGCGTGAATTCGATAACGGCCTGTGATTTGGATAGAGCCTCAACCTTGGCTTTATCATCTTTTTGACGCGCGAAGAGCGAGAACATTTATGACCCCCTTTTTTTGTTTTCTGCGACAGGACCTGATGCTTTTACGAATACGAGGATATGCTAATAAGTTAACAGGTTAGTTAACAGCTGTCTTGATTGGTATCAGTTTTGTCCGAATTATTATTGTGTATATCATTCAAATGTTTGTTATATAAACAATAACTATAGTGACGGTGCTAAAAAGTAAAAATTGATTTGGCCTGAGCGGCCAAAATTAATACATGGCGCACCGCCTCATGCAGACCCGCCGATGCTGCTACGGAGCTATTTCACCGGCTTAAGCGTGGGGAACAAGATCACATCGCGGATGGTTTCGGTGCCGGTCAGCAGCATAATGGCGCGGTCGATGCCGATGCCAAGGCCGCCCGTGGGGGGCAGGCCATACTCGAGCGCGGTGACATAGTCGGCATCGATCATCTGCGCTTCATCATCGCCGCTTTCGCGCTGTTTCATCTGATCGACAAAGCGAGCCATCTGGTCCTGCGGGTCGGTGAGTTCGGAAAACGCGTTGGCGATTTCGCGGCCCACGCAGAAGGATTCATAACGCTCGGTTAAACGGCTGTCCTTGGGATCGGCCTTGGCAAAGGGTGAGATATCGCGCGGATGGTGGGTGATATGCGTGGGCTGGACGATGGTCGGCTCAATCAGATCGCCGAACACTTTCTCCACACACTGGCCCCACAGCTCTTTACCCGTAATCTCAGCCCCGGCCTTCTTGGCAGCGGCGCGGGCCTCTTTGACATCGCTGATGGCAAGGAAGTCGATGCCCGTACGCTCTTTGACGATATCGACCATGCGCACACGCGCCCATGGGCCTTTGAAATTCAGGCGATGTTCGCCAAACTGGGCTTCCACACCGCCATTCACGGCGGTACAGGCAGCTTCAAAAATGGCCTCGGTCAGCTCCATCATGCCTTCCATATCGGTATAGGCCTGATAGCACTCCATCATGGTGAATTCGGGGTTGTGCTTGGGGCTGAGGCCCTCATTACGGAAGTTACGACCCACTTCAAATACGCGCTCGGAAAGGCCACCGACAATCAGGCGCTTGAGGTACAGCTCCGGCGCAATGCGCATATAGAGGTCGATATCGAGCGCGTTATGATGGGTGATGAACGGCTTGGCTGCAGCGCCGCCGGGGATGACCTGCATCATCGGCGTTTCCACCTCGATAAAGCCTCGACCCTGTAGCGTTTCGCGCACGGCCCGCAAGATGGCCGAGCGGGCGCGGAAGGTATTGCGACTTTCCTCATTCATGATGAGGTCGAGATAACGCTGGCGATAACGTGCTTCGGTATCGCTCAGGCCATGAAATTTATCGGGCAGTGGCAACAGGGTTTTGGCCAGCACCGTGATGGTGGTGGCATTCACTGTCAATTCGCCGCGCTTGGTGCGGCGCACCGTCCCCGCAACACCAATGAGATCGCCAATATCAAGGCAGGCGAGAATGTCGGCCATACCCGGGGCCAACGTCTCCTTGTGACTGAAGATCTGCACTTTGCCAGTAACATCCTGCAGGTCGATGAACATACCGTCATTCCGATAGGCACGGATGCGCCCGGCCACCACGACATCATCGGTGGTCTGCGTATCCACCGCGAGATCCTTATATGTGTCATGCAGCTGCTGTGCCTTGGCCGTAGTGGTGAACTTGTAGGGATAGGCATTGACCCCAAGGGCTTTGAGTTTTTCCAGCTTGGCCAAGCGCACCTCGCGCAGACGGTCCTGCGCTTCCGTGGTTTCGGGTGTAATGAGGGCGGGCGTGGCAGTCATGGCAGATGTCCTTGTAAAAACTGCCGTAAAATCGCGTTAAAGCCCTAAAAAAGCAAGCGAAAAACGCTTACGGCAGCAGAGCGATGGTCGCGCGATCGCGACTATCCTGCGCCCAGTCGCGCGCGGTGCGGCCGGAATAGTCAGACAGCTCCGCTTTCGCTCCGGCGGAGAGCAGATGCGCGACTACCTCACGCTGCCCCTTGCGGGCACCTATCATAAGGGCGGTCAGGCCCTGCTTGTTGGGTGCGTTAACATCGGCCCCAGCCGCAATCAGCGCGTCGAGCACCTCAACATGCCCGGCCTCTGCTGCCACCATCAGCGCGGTCATACCCAGACGGTCAGCCCGGTTTACATCGGCCTTGTGGCGCACCAACAGCTCGACCATCGCCAGCTGCCCCTTCTCGGCCGCCAACTGCAATAGCGGCGTGCCATTGCTGGTCATGTTGGCTTTGGGCTCGGCCAGCAGGGCGGCTTTGGCACTGTCGAGATCGCCCGCACGCACGGCTTTGACCAGCGGCGCATCCGAGAACAGGCGGGTTTCAGCGGCAGCGGGGAGGGCAAGCACAAGAAGACACAGAACGACGAGTTTTTTCATGACGCACTCACTTTCTGTGCGCCAGACTACGCCAGATCGGCCCGTTATAAAGGGGATTTTTAAGGCTGCGGCGAATCGCTGGTAATCACCAGTTCGACCCGGCGATTGCTGGCGCGGCCCTCGGTGGTGCTGTTGGGCGCAACCGGCTTGGTCTCGGCATAACCGATCGCGCGCAACCGGTTAGCAGGCAGCCCCATCGCCACCAGCTCGCGCACCACCATGGCGGCCCGCGCCGCCGATAACTCCCAGTTGGAGGGGAAGATGGCCGTCTTGATCGGGATATTGTCGGTGTGTCCTTCAATCGAGATGACGCCGCCGGTTTGAGCGAGAATGGCCGATAGCCGCTGCACCAGTGCCTTGCCACCATCCTCCAGCAGGGCCTTGCCGCTGGCGAACAGGATTTTATCAGAAATCCGAACCGTGACCGACTGCGCGGTACTGAGGACCTGCACCTGCCCAGCCAGATCATTTTGCTGCACCATCTGCTGCAACTGCTCGGCGAGTTTGTTTTCGGCCGGCTCAGGTGAAACTGGCTCCAGCGCGGGATCACGGTCGCCCGCTGTTGGCTCCGCTGCTGTTACTGTCTCGGGCACAGGCGGGTCTGGATAGGCCGTATAGGCCTCACCGCTCGGGGCCGGGTCGGTGGTGGCGCCATTAGCCTCGGGATCATCATAGCGGGAGATGACATCATCCTGATTTGCGGGCACACCAAGCTCGGCAATGGTAATACCCTGACCGTCAAATGGTGAGGGCGGCCCGGCAATTTCATGCTGGGCATCCGGCCGCAGGCCAACCGTTGTCTTGGGGTTGTTAACGGTGGACGCCGTTAGAATGACAAAAAACGCCATCAGCAGCGTCACCATATCGGCATAGGAGACCGCCCAGTCATTCTCGCCCAGATCTTCCTCATCGCGATGCTCAACCTCACGGGCGGCGCGGTGTTCGAGCCGCGCCCGCTGCTGGTCCATCGGCTCGGGCTCGTGATGACCGAAGCCCGCCACATAGCCACCGCCGGGCAAGTGGTCGCCATGCGCACTATACGGATGCGGCGTGTTAATCGACACCGCGGACCTCGTCGCGGTTTTCCATCAACAGATGGCGCAGATTGTCCTCAATCATCGCCGGACCACGGCCAAGGCGGATCAGCACCAATCCGTCCATCAGCACATGCAGCATGAAGACCCGGCGATAGGTGCGTTGTTCCAGCTTGAGGGAAATCGGCCGGAACACCACATAGGCCATGAGCAGACCATAGACGGTTGTCGTCAAGGCCAGAGCCAGACCGGCACCGATGATTTTGATATCGGCGGTGGTCAGCTCGGAGAGCATCCCGATCAAACCGGCCAGAGTGCCGAGCATACCAAACGACGGCGAATAGCCAGCTAGCGCACGAAAGCACCGGGCGGTGGAGCTTTCCCCCTCACGCACCTGCTTGATGCGCCATTCCAGCAGGCGCATGAGATCATCGAGTGGAGTATTATCCAACACCAGCTGAAAGCCGAGTTTCAGATAGGGGCTGGAGGTCTGGGCGATGGTCTGCTCGGCAGCGCGGATGTCCTTGCGTAAATACTCACCGGCAAACTTGACGATCAGGTTGATTTCAGAGTCGATCGACTCATTCTCACGAAACAGCGAAGGCACCGCTGCCAGCATCGCTTTGAGCTGGGCGGTGCGGAACGACACCAGCGCGGAGGCCACTAGTCCGCCGAGGACGATGGCAATCCCGATCGGCTCAAAAAAGCGGCCCGCATGGCCGCCCGCACCGATCACCATGAAGGTGAACAGCACAAGAATTGCACCCACACCATAAATCGTGCTGTTCATGACCCGCCTTCCGCCGCAACTGCCTGTGTACAGGCTAGCGCCAGAATAGTTAACATTTGTTCACCAAGGTTAGCGAATTTTATGCCATGTTAGCAGTATCAAAGACTTAGCGGCTCACTCGCTTTTCATGTTGCGCACAGCCCGCAAGGCGCGCGCAAGAGCCGACTCGTCATATGCAGCACCAGCTTCACTTAGCTCATCCCCAGTCATTTTATAATTTTCGGCCAGATAGCGCCGGGCTTTGGTCGCCACATCGGCCTCGCCCGGCTGGGAGAGAACCACGGTCAGCAGGGCGGACTCGGAAATATCGAGCTGAATACGCAACTGCTCTAGCGCGCGCACATACTCCGGCGCCAATCCGGCAATACTGCCTAACTGAGTAGGTATATGTTTGGACATGCTTACATTGTAACATCAAACTGACAGGTTGGGCTACTAGCAGCCCGTACAAAACAGCATTAGAACAATGGCATGGCTAAACAGAATCAATCTGAATCAGTAGTTACCTGGCAGAAACTTGCTGAGGCAGAGTGCGCCTCGCTCGCCAAGCCGCGTACTGACGGGGTGGAGATCAAGCCGCTCTATACAAAGGCTGACCTGCCCACGGACCCTGAAGGTATGCCGGGGCTGCCGCCGTTTACCCGCGGTGTACGCGCAAGTATGTATGTGGGCAAGCCCTGGACCATCCGGCAATATGCCGGGTTCTCGACGGTTGAAGAGACCAATGCCTTTTTCCGTCGCGCCTTGGCCTCAGGCCAGACCGGGCTGTCGGTAGCGTTCGATCTGGCCACCCACCGCGGCTATGACAGCGACCATCCCCGCGTGGCGGCCGATGTCGGCAAGGCGGGCGTAGCGGTGTGCAGTGTGGAGGATATGAAGCGCCTGTTTGCGGGCATTGATCTGGGCGCGGTGAGCGTTTCGATGACCATGAACGGCGCGGTACTGCCCATCATGGCGGCCTATATACTCGCCACCGAGGAACAAGGTGTAAGCGCCGGGCAACTTACCGGCACCTTGCAAAACGATATCCTGAAGGAATTTCTGGTCCGCAACACCTACATCTACCCGCCCGAAGCCAGCTTGCGCATCACCACCGATATCATCGCCTATTGCAATGCCAATCTGCCCAAGTTCAACCCGATCTCCATCAGCGGCTACCATCTGCACGAGGCGGGGGCGAGTGCCGTGCAGGAGCTGGCCTTTACCTTGGCCGACGGAATTGAGTATGTGCGCGCCGCACTCAGCCACGGTCTGAGCGCCGAAACATTCGCCCCGCGCCTGTCCTTCTTTTTTGGCATCGGGATGGATTTTTTCACCGAAATCGCCAAGCTGCGGGCAGCACGCCAACTGTGGGCAACGCTGCTGACTGACTATTTTAACGTCACCGAGCCGAAAGCGCTGGCGCTGCGTATGCACTGCCAGACCAGCGGCGTTTCGTTAGCCGAGCAGGACCCGCTCAACAACATCACCCGCACCGCCTATGAAGCGCTGGCGGCGATCCTGGGCGGCACGCAATCACTGCACACCAACAGCTATGATGAGGCACTGGCCCTGCCCAGCGATACCGCTGCCCGGATCGCCCGCAACACCCAGCTGATTCTGGCTGAGGAAACCAACATCACCAAGGTGATCGACCCGCTGGGTGGTAGCTACTATATCGAAAGTCTGACGGCCCAACTGGTGCAGCAAGCCCGCGCCCTGATTGAGAAAATTGAAACCGAAGGCGGCATGCTCAAAGCCATCGAAAATGGCTGGATCCAGGACGCCATCCAGACCAGCGCGGCGCAGCGGCAGGCTCGGCTGGACAATGGCACCGATGTAGTTATTGGTGTCAATAAATATCGGCTTGACGCTGAGCAGCGTGTAGAGACCCGGGAGGTCGATAACGCCGCCGTCCGCGCTCAACAGATCGCACGGCTGGCCGAGCTGAGGAAAACACGGAACGAGAAAGAAGTGACCGCAGCCCTTGCGGCACTAAGCGCCGGAGCCAAGGGTAAGGAGAACCTGCTGGATCTTGCCATCCGTGCCATGCGGGCACGGGCAACCGTGGGTGAAGTCAGCGCGGCACTGGAAACAATTTTTAGCCGCTATCAGGCCCCGGTACGTACGCTGCGTGGTATTTATGCGGCGGCGCGGCGCGATGACGCCCGCTTTGCGCAGGTGAAAGACCAAGTGAGCGCCAAAGCCCCACGCCTGCTGATCCTCAAGCTTGGGCAGGACGGGCATGACCGCGGCGCCAAGGTGGTGGCCGCTGCCTTTCATGATCTGGGTTTTCAGGTGGAGCTTGGCCCGCTGTTTGAGACACCGGCCGAGGGCGCGATCCGCGTACGCGAACAGGGCGCCCGCATCGTGGGCCTGTCAAGTCTTGCGGGCGCGCACAAAGACCTCGTGCCGCAATTCATGACCGAGTTGAATCGGCTTGATCTGACAGATGTTATTGTTGTGGTGGGTGGCGTGATCCCCCCGCAGGACTATGCCGCGTTGTTTGAAGCGGGTGTAGCCGCCATCTATGGCCCCGGCACCGATCTGCTGACAGCGGCGGAAGAGCTGCTGGGCCTGCTCGATAAACGCAATGAGCCGCCTGCGTCGCGGAGCAAGAAAATATGAGCGAAAAAGTTTTACTTCCCCGCGAAGATTGGCTGAAGACATTGCCCCGTAAGCGCATGGCGGCGGCCTGCCTGCTGGAGCTGGATGGTAAGTTTCTTATCGTTAAGCCAAACTATAGGGACTGGTGGCTGCTCCCCGGTGGGGGGATGGACGAACTAGAATCACCCTTAGGCACTATGCAACGTGAATTGAAAGAAGAGCTGGGGCTGGAAATTAGACCAACACGACTCTTGGTGGTGGACTACCGACAGGAACCGAATGCAAAAACCGCAGCAGATGAGAAAGTTGATTTCCTCTTTTATGCGCCACTAACCCCTGCCCAATTTAATGCCATCGTTCTTCAAGCCGACGAACTCACCGGAATGAAACTGGTTATGGCTACTGAACTAGATTCTTTGCTTTCACTCTGGCAGGCGCGACGCGTGCAAACCGGGCTGGTGGCGCTCCGCGAAAACCGCACAATCTATGCCCAAGAGGGTGTAGGAATGATCTGAGCCTCCCCAACCTACTTGGGGGAAGGAAAACTAGAGAAATCAGCTATGGCACATATTATGAACAACTCCTCTACGCTCGCCTCTCGGCCACTACGCACGCTATTTCGCTACCTCTGGCAGCCGGACTGGAATACACGTAGCCGCATCCTGCTCGGTCTTGCCCTGCTGCTGGCGGCCAAGCTGGCCAATGTCTACGCGCCGATATTCTATAAGCAGGCCGTGGATGCCCTTACCGTAACCACCACGCATCTGAGTGCCGTCATCCCTATTGGCCTGATCGTGGCCTACGGCCTTGCCCGCATCGGCACCATGGCTTTTTCGGAATTACGTGAAGCTCTCTTCGGTCGCGTGCTCTTCAGCTCCATGCGGCGGGCGGCGATGGATGTTTTTCGGCATCTGCACCACCTTTCGCTGCGCTTTCATCTGGAGCGGCGCACCGGCGGCTTATCGCGTGTCATTGAGCGGGGCATCGCCGGGATTGAGCGTTTCCTGAACCTCACCACATGGTTTCTCGGCCCGACCCTGCTGGAAATCATCCTCACCTCTGGCGTGCTGTTCTACTTTTTCGGTTGGCCGATCGTGCTGGTAACGCTCACCACCATTATTGTTTATATGGCCTATACGCTTTCCGTAACTGAGTGGCGGTTGCGGTTGCGCCGCGAGGTAAACGCGCACAACACCACCTCCAACAGCAAGGCGGTGGACAGCCTGCTGAACTATGAAACAGTCAAGTACTTCGGCAACGAAGCGCACGAAGCGCAGCGCTATGAAACCACCATGCGGGCCTACGAAGATGCGTTGGTGCAAAGCCGGGTATCGCTCTCGTTGTTGAATGTCGGGCAGTCGGTAATTATTGCGGTAGGGTTAGCGCTGGTCATGTATCTGGCCGCGCGAGATATTGTGGCTGGCACCATGAGCGTGGGCGATTTCGTGCTGGTCAATACCTATCTGCTGCAACTGTATATGCCGCTCAACTTTCTTGGCTCGGCCTACCGCGAAACACGTGAGGCCGTCATTGACATGGAAAAGATGTTTGAACTGCTCAGCGTCAACCGCGAAGTGGCCGATGCACCAAGCGCGACACCGCTACAGGTGACGCAAGGCCGCATCGTGTTTGAGAATATAAACTTTGGCTATGACGAGCGCCGCCCGATTTTGCAGGGCGTGAGCTTTGTGGCCGAGCCGGGGCAAACAGTAGCGGTGGTGGGGGCAAGTGGAGCGGGCAAATCCACTCTCTCCCGGCTGTTGTTCCGGTTTTATGATATTCAAAGTGGGTGCATCAGCATTGATGGACAGGATATCCGCACCGTCACGCAGGCCAGTTTGCGCGCGGCGCTGGGCATTGTACCGCAGGATACTGTGCTATTTAACGACACGATTGAATACAACATCGGCTATGGTAACCCATCAGCCAGTCACGAAGAGATTGTGGCCGCGGCCAAGCTGGCGCAAATTCATGATTTTTGTATGAGCCTGCCCGATGGCTATAAAACCGTGGTGGGTGAGCGCGGCCTGAAGCTTTCGGGCGGCGAGAAGCAACGCGTGGCCATTGCCCGCACCATCCTGAAAAATCCGCCGCTGCTGGTGTTTGATGAAGCCACCTCGGCACTTGATACGCATACCGAAAAGGAGATACAAGCCAGCTTGAAAGCGGTGAGCCGGGGTCGCACCACGCTGATGATCGCGCATCGTCTGTCCACCGTGGCCGAGGCTGACCTGATTTTAGTGCTCGATAATGGTAAAGTGGCCGAACGCGGCACCCACAGCGAACTGCTTGATAAAAACGGGCTTTATGCGGCATTGTGGCGCCGTCAGCTGGAATCCGGCGAAAGCAGTCCGGTTTGACTTGACCACCGGGCCGGGCGGAGTATGTGTAGGGCAAGGAGTTTTGCCATGTCCGCTCACGCCACCGCCCCCCGCCCCGTTGCCAGCGCCGTTCCGGCCCAGCATGCCCTGATTTACATCATGGTGATGATGAGTGCCGCGGACGGTGACATGACCGATAACGAACTGGGCGTGATCGGCGATCTGGTGCGTCATCTGCCGGTGTTTCGTCACTTCGAGCTGGATACGCTGCCGGATGTGGCCCGCGAATGCACCTCGCACCTCAATCACCCGGATGGCATGCGCCATACGCTGCACGTTATTAAAGCGTCACTGCCCGAGCGTCTGCACGAGACAGGCTATGCTATTGCCTGTGATATTGCGGCGGCCGATGCCGGTGTGTCACCGGAAGAGCGGCGCCTGCTGGAGTTGTTGCGCCTTGAGCTGGAGATCGACCACCTGCATGCCAGCGCGATTGAGTGGGGGGCGCGCGCCCGCTATCTCGTCGCCTGAGTTATTATTTACCGCTCTCATCGCTCCAAGCCAGCACCATGGCGTGATAGGCCGCGCGCAACTGCTCGGGAGTCAGGCCGGTGGTCTCGCCGGCGGCCACCAGCATTTCCGGCGTTGGCTCGACCGGCAGGGTCAGATAGTCGGGATGGCTGATGTCGGCCACCGCTTGCAGTGCCTCTTTTAATTTATCGCTGTACGGATTTTTCTTGATGACCATGCGTTCCTCCTTGCTGTTCTGATCCTTTCATCGCAAGGGGTGGGCCATGCCGTTCAGATATAAAGAATAGTTTTATATCAATAAGATAAGCGTTGAACGTTCGCGATAAATTCGTATCGGTTACAATTCCCTTTGCATTTTGCAAAGCAGACTGCGGCGCTGGTCAGGAATGTGTTTAGAGAGTGTTAAAGAACCGGGTGCATAGAGAGAACATGCCGATCAAATTGATATAGGTCAAACCTTGACATACGTATCTTGGCTTCAACCCGGTGAGGGGGTAAGCCGCCCCCTCCGCCTGAAGACCCGCCTCCGCGCGTGGTGGGAAGGTTATGATCTGTCGGTGCTCAAGCCGTTGGCGGGCAATGAGGCGGCCGCCGCCGCCGAGGCGATGGCCACACCCCCTGCCCCCTTGCCGCCAGCAGGCGCAGAGCAGCTGGACCAGAATGGCCGACCGATCTGGACCGCCAATCGCGTTAAAGTTGCAGAGACTTTGTGGGGTGAGGACTTCACCTCACCGGGCGGGGTTGAGCACACTACTTATCTGGTCAAACCCTTTGGCATCAACTCCTCAATGAGCATTCTGGATATGGCAGCCGGACTGGGTGGCGTGGCTCGCACCATCGCCAAAGAGTACAAGGCGTGGGTCACGGGCATGGAGGCCTCACCTTTGCTGGCGCAGTTGGGACAGGAGCGCTCGCTTAAAGGTGGCTTTGCCAAGAGCGCCCCGGTGGAGGCCTATAATCCCGAGCAGATTAACCTGACGCGTCGCTATGACGGCATCTTTGCCAAAGAGGCATTCTTTACTGTGCAAAACAAAGAAGGCCTATTTGACTCGATTGCCAAAGGGCTCAAAGATGGCGGCCAACTGGTCTTTACCGATTACTGTCTGGCCCATAAGAGCGACATGACGCCCACTCTGGCCGGCTGGATTAAAAAAGAACCGATCCCACCCACTCTATGGACAGTGGAACAGGTCATAACCGCCCTACGCAAGCGCAAGCTGGATGTGCGCACCAACGAGGATATCACACAGGTGCAAAAACAGCTGATTCTGCGCTCACTCGGCCATTTTTTGCAGCACCTCAACACCCACGCGCTGGATGCGCAAACGAAAATGGCGGTGCTCGACGAGGTGGAGCTGTGGGCCCGGCGCATGAAAGCCTTTGACGACGGTCTGAAAGTCTATCGCTTCTATTGCATGAAGCATTAAATTCCCTATGCTGCGCTGATGACACGCAAAATTGCTTTCTTTGATTTCGACGGAACCTTGGTCAAAGGCGACAGCCTGTTGCCCTTTCTGGGCTTTGCCGCGGGTTGGGGAGCGCTAAGCCTTGGCTTTGCTCGTGCGCTGCTGCTGCCGGAGGCTGGCCACCCCGACCGCCGCACCGGGATTAAAGCTGCACTGCTGCGTCATACCTTGGCCGGACTGTCGGTTGATCATGCCCATGCGGCGGCCCAACTGCTTGCACCACTGCGGCACTGGAAAGAGCCGGCTCATAGCGCCTTGCTACGCTTGAAGGAACAGGGGGCCGAGATTGTGGTGGCCACCGGTGCGCTGGAACTTTATATCGGGCGACTGCTGGAAGGCCTGCCCGTGGATAAAATCATCGCCACTGAAATGGAAAGCCACAACGGCATTTTAACCGGGCGTATGCTTGGCGGAAATTGCGTACGGGCCGAGAAAGCACGGCGGGTGGATGCCTATATCAAAACCCACGGGCCTTATGCGGAAATTCATGGCTATGGCAACGCGCCGCATGATCTGGCCATGCTGGAGCTGTGCACCCATAAAACCGTGGTATGATTAATGCCCGTGGCTGCCCGCGCCCGCCTTGAGCTGATAGCGGCGGTCGCAATAAGTACAATCGACAAAACCCTCCGCCCCGATGGTGAGGTACACACGCGGATGGCCCAGCCCGGCCTTGCCGCCGTCACAGGCGATACGGCGCTCTGAGACTTCATACACTTCCGGGGCAGCGCGATTAAGGGCGTTTGTCATGCAATCAGACTAGGCCATTTTTATCTAACGGGCAAGCCGGGGTTGGCGGTTGTGTGAGCGGGCGAGCATTTCGGTCGGCTCAACAATTAGTGTTACACGCGCCTGCTCGGCTGTCAGCACATCCGGCTCGCTGTGAGCGCGCGGTGTTTCTGTGGCCCACCCCTTCCACAACAGAACTCGCCCGACGGGTGCCTGACGCACCAAATGCTCAAACCCTGCTGTTGGGGAGCCAAACGAATTTCTCCCGTTGATGCTCCGCACACCGTCCATACGGGCGCGGGCCGGCATAGGGCTGGTAAGGACGCGGTCATCCATAATCCATGTCGATAGCGCCTCTTTCGTGGGTAAAGTAATGAGTGCGCGATGCTCGGTGTCCGTGTCGGCATGAGTAGTTCCGCATGCCCCACGCGGGCCAACGATAGTTGTGAAACACAAATCACCCGAGCAGCCCGCGCGCCCCCTATGGGCGTCAGACAGTAGCCCGAACATGTGTGAGAGCTCGCTATATACCAGCCCCGCAGCGGAAGTCGGCGGGATGAGCCAGGCAAGCAAATTTTTTGCGGCCTCATAAAAATCGTTTTGTTTTACTCTATGTTCGCTCCTAACGACGAAGCGGCTGGTATCACCATGCGCATAAGGCTCCGACGCATCCATAACGTTGAGATCACGCAGGACACGCTGCGCAGCGGGTGAAAACCCAAAATCGCTCACCACCATGTTCGTCTGTGCATCCCAAATCTGCTCAAGCGGACCAAAGCGCACACCCGGCAACGGGGAGTTGGTGAGATTTTCAAAACGCGTTTGAATCAGCACGTCGGTAGACATGCCCCACGATATCAAATCCAGCTTGGTTAATTCAACCACGATCAGGGTTAACGCGGACGCGCGTTAACCTTCCTGTGCCTTTTCATCCAGCGCATAGCCCGCCGCGCGGACCGTGCGGATCAGGTCCGGCTCGCCAAGGTTTTTGCGCAGGCGGCGGATATGCACATCTACCGTGCGGGCTTCGACATAAATATCGTTACCCCACACCTGATCGAGCAGCTGTTCGCGGCTATACACGCGGGTGGGATTTTGCAGGAAGTGGCGCAGCAAGCGGAACTCGGTGGGGCCAAGATCTAGCTCACGTCCGGCGCGGGTGGCCTTGTGCGTGACCAAGTCCATATGAATATCGGCGTAGCTGATTTCATCCTTTTGCGGGCCGGTGTCGGCACGGCGCAGCACGGCATTGATACGCGCCACCAGTTCGGCGGGTGAGAACGGCTTGGTGACATAGTCATCGGCCCCGGCATTGAGGCCGCGCACTTTATCTGGCTCCTCGCCACGCGCGGTGAGCATAATGACCGGGGTTTTGCTCAGCAGGTTGCTCTTGCGCAGGTCGCGGCACAGCTCCAGTCCGGTCCGGTCAGGTAGCATCCAGTCGAGCAGGATGAGATCCGGGCGCTCGCGCTCGGCTTTGGCCTGCCCGGCAGCGGCATCATCGGCGCTGATGACGCGAAAACCGTTTTTCTCAAGATTATAGGTCACCAGAGTGACGATATCGGCCTCATCCTCAACAATCAGGATCAGGGGTTTAGCGGCTGGGGGCATGAGTCACCTCTTCGTCTGGGATGGGCAAGATTACCTCAAAGCGGCTACCGTGGCCAAGCTCGCTTTCAATCTGCAATTGGCCACGGTGGCGATTGATGATGTGTTTGACGATTGACAGGCCCAGCCCGGTACCGCCCATATGGCGGGAGCGACCAGCATCGATCCGGTAAAACCGCTCCGTCAGGCGCGGGATGTGCTCGCGCGCAATGCCAGGGCCGTGGTCGCGGATCGACAGGCAAATCTGCCCCTGCTCCTGCGTGAGGGTGATCTCGATCGGCGTATTCTCGTGTGTATACTTGATGGCGTTTTCGATGAGATTTTGACACACCTGCATGATCTGGTCAGGATCGCCACGCAGTGTGGGCACATGCGCAGGCGCACTCAGCTGGAGCACCACCTTACGACTGGTGGCACGGTGCTGGAGCTGCTCCACGGCCTGCTTGACCGTCAACAGAAGGTCAACGGTACCTGTGGGGGCAACATGCTCATTAAACTCAATACGAGCCAGACTTAACAAATCCTGTACCAGACGGGTCATGCGGCTGGCCTGGGCGTGCATGATCTCAAGAAACCGCTCCCGCGCCTCGGCATCATCTTTCGCCGGACCTTGCAGGGTTTCGATAAAGCCGAGCAGACTGGCGAGCGGTGTACGCAGCTCATGACTAGCATTGGCCAGAAACTCGACTCCCAGTTGCTCCGAGCGGCGCAGGGTAGTGATATCATGCAAGGTCACCAGCGCCCGCGGCGAACCTGGCCGCGCGGAAAAATATAGGGGCTGAACGTTTACATTATAGGTATGATCGATATTATCCGGCAGCACCAGTTCCACCGACTGCGGAGTTTCACCACGCAGGGCCGCATCAACAGAATTAAGGATTTGGGGCGAGCTGATGACAGAACTCATTTTGGCCCCCGCAACATCCCCCAGGACGCGCCGCGCTGAACTGTTCTGCCGCAGAACGGTACCCACCGCGTCGAGCAGCAGCAGCGGGTCGCTGAAAGCATCGAAGATAGCGCGAATAGTGGAGAGATCGGCGCGGTTCATGCGGGCCAGCTTACAGGAACACGCGCTCTAGAAGTAGCGGAAATCATCAGCCTGACCCGCCGCGGCGCGGGCATCGGTCCGCGTTCCGTTCAGGATGGCGACGGCACGAGGGTCCAGTGAGCGGAATACCACGGCATTTCCAGTCAGCGCTGGAACCGCGCGGGGGCAGTCAAGTCGCGCGAGATAATGCATCACCTCCAGCAGGTCGTGACTGGTGTGTACGCCCCCCACCGCTAACGGGTGTTCGTGCAGTCGCTCCAGCAGCCCCTGGGTCGTCAATGAAATTTCTTCAGCCAGTTCGCGCGCGGCCTCGTTCGAGCGCATCACGCGGCGGCCATCAAATGCACAACCTGATTCCGGCGTGGCATAAGCATTGAAGACATCGGCCGCCTTCTCCCGACTGTGTAGGCTTCCCCCCGGCAGAAAGACCAGACTCTCCTGACTGGGGCTGATGGCAACATATGGGTTACTGCGAACATCCAGCCCCTGCTGAGCCAAGACCCGGTGGGACTGCTGCGCCGCGCCTTCAATAGTCCGATCATACTGGAGTGTCGTGGCAGGCGGCCACCCCACCCGCAGCACCTCACCATACAATGTACTGATGCCCGGCCGTAGCGTTGCCATAACGGCGCGGGGTGGCGCGCTCGAATTCAGCCGCTCACGGGCGGGATAGAAGACGATGCGCCCTAGCCCGGCCGCTACTCCTGCAGAGCCGATATGACGAAAAGCCTCAAGCAGAAAGCGATAGGGTAAAATGTAAGCACTGTGGACAACTGACATTATATAATCCTGAAATTTCATAGCGGGAATGCGGCCGATATAAGCAGATCAGACCCCGCCATTGCAACCGAAATCAGGTTAGGCGAAGTTTGGCCTATTTTTACAGGCATTCCTATGGTTAAGACGCCCTCTTATGCGGGGGCCAGTCCACCCACGGGGCGGCCGGGAACACCGCTCGGGGGTTCGGGCAGCGGCGTGGGCGGAAAAACCGCACCCCACTGGAGGCATTCACACTCATCCTCTTCACCCGCGCCGGGGTCCTGATGACGAACCAGCTGTGCAGCCCGATAGATAACAAGGTCGGCTGATTGCGGGTTCGTCCGGCACAAGTGCGTGAACTGTTCAGCCAGACGATCGCGCTGGCCAAGCTTGGTTTCCAGAGTCTGGATATCCTCGGCCAGAAACTCGGCCAGCGGGAACGGCTCCCCATCATCCGCGCTATCAGCTTCCCACTCACGTATATCGGATGCATAGTGTGCTCGCGCTGGCTGACTATTGCCGTGCGCGAGCTGGGTTTGCAACGTCTGCAACAACTCTAGGCGTGCTGCCTTGGGCGCAAAGCGCTGATCCAGCAGGGCCTGTTGATTAAAAATGGTGACTTTCTCCTGACGCACCAGCAGCCCCTCACTCGCCAATGACTCAAGACGGGTTCGAACCTCGGATTCACTCAAGACAGGTGGGAAGTGTGAGAAACGCGAGCCTTCATCCATGAGTGGCAAGGCCAGTCGGGTCAGCCATGAGCAGGCCTGACGCTGCTGGCGGGCAAATTCCGTACTCACCTCATGCACCTCGCGGGCAGTTAGCCATGGCGGGTAGAACCCCAACACCGTCCACAGGTGATGTTCGACCAGATTATTACGCAGGCTCATCAGCAATTCTCCTGGCGGGCACTTTAGCGCCCCCCACACCGCTCCGGCAAGAAAAACCCCTCCCGGACAGCCCGGAAGGGGTCGACTCTATAATGAATTCAGAGGCTTACCACTGCGCTGCGTCATGCGCGGCCAGTGCGGCCACCGTGACCAGATCAGAGACCCCGGCATCCATCGGTGCAATCTGCACCGGTTTACCCAGACCGATCATGAGCGGGCCAATCACGGTGCCGCCCATCTTCTGCAGCAGTTTGCTGCCGATATTAGCCGCATGCAGAGCTGGCATCACCAACACATTGGCCGGGCCGGACAGACGGCAGAACGGATAGTGCTTTTTCATCAGCTCATAATCGAGGGCGACATCAGCCGACATCTCGCCATCATACTCAAAGTCCACCGGGCGACGGTCGAGCAACGCGACGGCCTCACGAATGCGCTTGGCCTTTTCGCGCATCGGCTGGCCGAAGTTGCTGAAGGAGAGCAGCGCCACGCGCGGCTCGTGCCCGAGCTGGCGGGCCTTGGCCGCGGCCTTCAGGGTAATTTCGACCAGCACCTCAGGATCCGGCAGTTCATGCACGGCGGTATCGGCGATAAACACCGTGCGTCCGCGCATAACCGCAATGGACAGGCCAAACGGCACCGTGTTCTCCTCATAGGGAATGATCCGCGTGACTTCCTCAAGCGAGCGCGAAAAGGAGCGCGTCACACCCGTGACCATACCGTCGGCATCGCCCATCTCGACCATCAGCGAGGCGAAGGTGTTGCGGTCATTGTTCACCAGCCGCTCACAATCGCGATACAGAAAGCCCTTGCGCTGCAGACGGCGGTACATGGCGTCAGTATAGCGCTTGTTGTGTACCGACAGGCGGGCGTTATGGACTTCAAGGCCGTGGTCCTCCGGTAGACCCGCTGCCTTCACCACCGCCGCGACCCGATCTTCACGACCGATCAGCACCGGATCGCCATACCCGGCCTGACGGTAGGCCAGCGCAGCGCGAATAACACGCTCTTCCTCGCCTTCGGCGAAGACGATACGCTTTTTCTTGGCACGAACGCGCTCGAAAATCAGCTGCAAGCTGTCGGCGGTCGGGTCAAGACGCGCGCGCAGCTCATGCTTGTACGCCGTCATGTCGGTGATGGGGCGGCGCGCCACGCCGCTATCCATCGCTGCTTTGGCCACCGCAAGCGGAATGGTGGTGATCAGACGCGGGTCAAACGGCACCGGCACAATATACTCCGGCCCAAACCGCAGGCGACGGCCCGCATAAGCCCGATCAACCTCATCGGGCACATCCTGCCGAGCGAGATCAGCCAGCGCTTGAGCCGCTGCAATCTTCATCGCATCATTAATGGTACTGGCGCGCACATCCAGCGCACCGCGGAAGATATAGGGAAAGCCCAACACATTGTTGATCTGGTTGGCATAGTCGGAACGGCCAGTGGCCACAATGGCGTCACCGCGCACCGCCTTCACCTCCTCCGGTGTAATTTCGGGATCGGGGTTAGCCATGGCCATAATGATGGGCTTGGGACCCATGGCCGCTACCATCTCGGGCGTCACCGCGCCTTTAGCCGAGAGGCCGCAGAAAATATCCGCCCCCTTCATAGCCTCTTTCAGGGTGCGCAGATCGGTCTTAATCGCATGAGCGGATTTCCACTGATTCATGCCCTCGGTGCGGCCCTGATAGACCACGCCCTTGGTATCGCACAGGATGACATTATCATGCGGCAGCCCCATGGCCTTGAACAGCTCGACACAGGCAATCGCCGCAGCCCCCGCACCATTAACCACCATCTTGGCAGTTTTGATATCGCGGCCGGTAACATGCAGCGCATTAATCAACCCGGCGGCGGCAACAATCGCCGTGCCATGCTGATCATCATGAAACACCGGAATATCCATCAACTCCTTGAGGCGATCCTCGATGATGAAGCACTCCGGCGCCTTGATATCCTCAAGGTTGATGCCGCCAAAGCTGGG
>ERZ761603.203-NODE-203-length-52110-cov-85.574719_pt1 | contig 52110 bp, 44 predicted proteins | sample MGYA00511879_ERZ761603 | MGnify/ENA primary metagenome ERZ761603 (study PRJEB28899, sample SAMN02850040) | bioreactor sludge metagenome | biome: EBPR Sludge; feature: EBPR Bioreactor; material: flocular biomat | place: Australia: Thorneside Wastwater Treatment...
GTTCGTAGGAACACGCCATCTCGCACTGCAGACAACCGGTGCATTTCGATGGATCGATGTGAAGCGACTTCTGCATTGCGTTTCCTCCATGATGAACTGCTGGCCAATGCGTCGTCAGAACGTTGCGGCGCGACCCGTTGAACAAGCTTGAATCACCAGCGTTGTCTGCGCCAAGGAGGAAGCCGCGTGCGCACCCAGCACAGGCTCCATCGACCAGCGACCTGCTTGACCATCGAACACTGGACCGAGCCGAAGAATCCGGCGGATTCGGCGTTCGGCCACTTTACGCACAGCACACGGCCTTGTCATTCCGCAATGCAGCAAACGTCTCGCGCAACGCCTCACGCCACCTCTTGGCGCTGCCGGCAGAGTGACCACGGCGCCTGTTCAGCGCGTCCGGCGGTTGACCGAAACCTGCACGCCGAAACGCTGCCGCAGAGCCGGCTGTTTTGGTAAGCGCGGTGTATCCAGCGGGGTGACGAAGTGAGTTCAGGAAGCGCCGGCAAACACCGCTTTCAGCCTCGGTGCGTCAAGCACGCGCTTGGCCCAGGCCTCCAGGCGGGTCGTTTCGGCTGCGGCAAAGTGGCCATCGACCCATTCCGGCAAGGCGCCAAAACGGCAGCAGAGCAATTGCCGCAGCAAGCGCGCTTCGCCTTGCCCGATGCCTTTTGCCGGGCAACGTTCCATTGCCTGCCGTTCCCATTCTTTCGTAATTGTCGGCACCAGTTCCTCGCCATAGTCAAAGGTTTCGGTCACCACCTGGCGCAATTCCTGATTGCTCAGGCGGTCGATACTCGCCCCTCCAGCCGGATAGCGTGTCAGCGTGCCTGGATGCTCATGCGGGCGACCGGCGAGGAAAGCTCGCGCAGCGGTGGGAAGATATCGCGCAGGTGCTCGGGCAAGTCGTCCCGGAAGATGTATTTCATGACCAGAAGCGCGCTATGCAGGATAGCGCGCCGCGCCGCGCCGACTTGCGCGCAGTTCGTTGGCGGAAAGGTGGCGGATGTCGCGCCCATCGGGGCGGATCTGTCCTTCCTGCGGGCGGTAGAAACCGAGCAGAAGCTTGGCCAATGTGCTTTTGCCCGACCCTGAGGAACCCATCAGGACGCTCAGGCGGCCAGCTTCGAAAACCAGATTGAGATGGCGATAGAGCCAGGGATGCTGGTCGGAGTAGCGGGACGCGAGGTCGAGCGTTTCGATGCGTCCGCTGCTGTCTGCTTCGCGTGCGGCGCTCACGGTGTTTCAGTCGGCTGATCGAGAATGTCGCCCAGGCGGCGGACGGCGATCATCGCCTGCTGGAACTCCTGCCAGAGCCCGGCCAGGCGCGGCATCGGTTGGCTGAGCCGGGCGGCAAGCATCTGGAATGCAAGCAGCATGCCGACGGAAAAGCCCTCGTTGCGCATGACGAGCAGGGCGCCGGCGAGCGGTACGATCAGCGTCATCGCTTGCTCAAGTGCGTTGGTGGCGACGCCATAGCCGTTCGTTACCTGCCGCGTGGAAAATCCAGCCGCGAGATAGCCGGCAAGATACTCGCCGTAACGCTTCTCGGCCTGCGTTTCCATCGGCAGCGACTTGACCATCGCCATGCCGGCGACGTACTCGGTGAGAAACGATTGATTGCGCGCGCCGAGCAGGAATTGCTGATTCAGGCGCCGCCGGTAGAGCGGCGTGACGAGCAGCGAAAGCAGACAGATGAGTGCGAGCAGGGCAAGGGCGATCAGCGAGGGCTGCCAGGAGTACCAGAACATCGCGGCGAGAAAGATGAGCAGGAATGGCAGGTCGAGCACCAGCGTGACGGCGGCGCCGGAAACAAACTCGCGGATCGTTTCGACACCCTGCAGGCGAGCGACGAGCGTGCCGGTCGGGCGCGCCTCGAAATAGGGCAAGGGCAGGCGCAGCAGATGCTGGAAGACTCGCTGCCAAGCACGGCATCAATACGGTTGCCGGTGTGCAGGACGAGGTATTGGCGCAACCAGCTCAGGCTGGCGGTAAAGACCAGAAAGATTGCCAGCGCTATGCCGGGAACGATCAGCGTGCTGCGCGTCTGGTGCACGATGACCTTGTCGATGATGACCTGGGTAAACAGCGGTGTCGCCAGTGCGACGAGCTGAATAGCGAGCGACGCCAGAAGAACGTCACGCCAGATGCGGCGGTACTTGAGCAATTCCGGAACGAACCAGCGGAAACCGAAGTGCTCCGTTGGCCTCTCGCCTGCGTCCGTTCGTGGCGGCGCGGTTTGCTGGGTGAATTGCAGAACAAGCATAACTTCCCCGGCGAGCGCTCGTCGTCGTACCGACCTGCGCATCGCTTGGCCGCAGGCGGGCGATGCGTCCGTCCTTTTCGGCCAGCAGGAGAATTGCCTCCGCCGGCGTGCTGTGTGCTTGCTGGGTGTCCGGCGTGAGGAAGGCGCAGCAGGGATACGCCAGGTGCTGCGCAGTCGTTGCGTCGAAGGCGACGCTGGCCGAGTGCAAGCCGAGATGGGCGAGCGCCGCCTGCAGCGTGGCCAGCGAGTGCGGTGGTGGAAAGCGCTACTGGACGAGCACCGGGTCGCAGGGTAGGTGGTACATCTGGCAGGCGGCACCGACGAGCCAGAGAAATCCTTCCGGCGTCAGGCGGCATCGGTCAGACACCAGCACATCTCCTCGTATCCCGCTGGGGGCAAAACGTAGTGGGTTTCCTGTGGCGCCGCAGCGGAACGGTTCGCTGCCGGGTTGGCGCAAGCGCAAATTTAGCCCAATGTGGCTGATTCGGCCAGCGTTACTGACAAACTATTCAGTCAGCCAGCCAGCTCTCGGCGCTCAGGCGCTTGCCAAGTGCGCTGTCAATCGTCGTCGCCAGCGTCCTGAGGTTGATCGGCTTGCGCACGTAGCCGTCGATGTCGGCTGCCAGGCGAGCGGCGTTCTGGTCGTCGGCGGTGCTGGCGGAGAGCGCCAGGAGGACCGCCGCTCGTGGCTGGCCCAGCGCGCTGGCGCGCGCACGCAGTTGCCGGCAGGTCGCCAATCCCCTGATCAGCGGGAACTGACAGTCGATCAGGACGACCTCGAAAGGCCCCGTGTCGAGCGCTGCCAGGGCTTGCTCATCGTTTTCTGCCTCGACTACGCTCAGTCCGAGCGAGGAAAGCATTTCCCGACTGATCAGGCGGTTCACGGCATTTTCGTCGACGAGCAGCAGGCGGTGATCGGGCGCAATTCCTGCCGGCGGTCGATTTGCCGTCGCCGGCGCGGGCAGGTCAGCGCTGCCGCTCGACGCGTCTGGCGTCGCCGGTGACCGCGCTGGCATCGTCGCGGAATACGGGATATGCACAGTGAACACGCTGCCCCGGTGGTCGGCCGCAGTGCTGCTCTGCCAGGCAATCGTTCCATCCATTGCGTCGACCAGTTGCTTGACCAGCGCCAGACCGATACCGGTACCGCCGTGCCGCCGGGTCGTTGACTGATCGCCCGGCGTGAAGGCCTGGAAGAGCGTCGCCTGACGTTCTGGCGGTATGCCGATCCCGGTATCGCTGATCGCAAAGACGATCGTCGGCTTGTCGCTGCTTTCCTTGCCCGCGGTGCGGCTGACGGTCAGGACAATCTCGCCGTGCTCGGTGAACTTGATCGCGTTACCGAACAGCTTGAGCAGGATCTGCCGTGTTCGCGTCGGATCGCCCAGCACGCGCGACGGCAGGTCGGGTGCCAACTCGAGTCGCAGGTGCAGGCCTTTGCGTGCCGCTTCCGCCGCGAACAGTTGGACGACGGTCTGTGCGACAGCGCCGGGCGAGAATTCGCTGCAGCGCAGGACGAGATGCCCTGCATCGATAGAGGCGAAGTCGAGAATGTCGTTGATCAACTCGAGCAAGGCGTCGCTCGACTTGCGCGCAGTGCGCAGCAAGGCAATCTGGCTGGACGACAGCGGCGAGTCGGCGAGCAGGTCGAGCGTTCCGATAAGCCCGTTCATCGGTGTGCGCAGTTCGTGACTCATCGTGGCCAGAAAGCGCGACTTGGCCTGGCCGGCGGCTTCCACCTGTCGCCGGGCCATGTCCAGCGCGCTGGCAGTCTGCTCGAGTTCAATACGTTGGAGAACCTGCGTCGTCGCCTCAGCCAGTTGCTCGCGTGCGGCGCGCAGCGTGATCAAGCCGTAGATTGGCGCGACGGCAGCAAGCGCGTAGCCGTGACCGGTTGCTTGCAGGAGCGAAACCACCATCGTGGTCAGCAGTGGTGGTAGCAACCAGATGAGCAGCGCCGAGCGGACCAGCGTCAGAAAGAGCGCGGCAACGGTGAGTGAGGCAAGCAGAACGATGAGGACCATGGCCGCCGCTTGCGGCGGAACGTTCGGGTAGACGAGCGCGACGCTGATAATGTTGTTTGCCGCCAGGACCGCGGTCATGGCGAGAAAGAGTCGGCGCGCGCGTTGGCAGCCGGCCGGGGTGGTCGACATCTGCGGCCATTGGCGAGCGAGGATGTGGCGCCAGACGCCAGCCGCGATCGCAGCCGCCAGAATGGCGCCAGCGAGCGGCGCAGGCAGGTAAACCGCGGTGATGGTGGCGATTATCGCCTGTCCGAAAACCATCGCGACGGCCGAAGAACGCGCTTTCTCGATGGCGCGACCGGTCAGTTCGAGTTCGACGCGCAGCGTCTTGTCGGCGCTTGGCTGCGCGCACCCGGCCAGGCGGGGTCCGGTCATTGCCGAGCAAAGGCCGTTGGCTGGCCGGCCGTGACGAAGGCAAGCAGCGCGTTGGCAAGCGCGCCCGGTTGCTCGCTCATCATGGCGTGTCCGCAGTCGGCAAGTTCGATGCGTTCGCAAGCGGGCAGCGCGGCTAACAACGGCGGCAGATTGCGGCGTGGAGTCATGCGGTCGCGACGTGCGACGACCAGTAACGTCGGACAGTGCACCTGGGCGGCGGCGCGCAAACCGTTCTGGTAGTCGTTGCAGTTGGCCAGGTCGACGGCCAGCACACCGGGTGGGCTGCGCCGCATGATGGCCAGCATCAGGCCCGGCCCCCAGATACCGTGCCCGCGCTGACCTCCCGTACGCAGAAAGCGGCTACTCGCCGAGTAGGCGGACATCATTCGGCAAACCTGGTCGGGAGCACTTGTCGCCTGTCCGAGCAGTGCGTCGGCGACCGGCATCGGGACCGACGTTCCGAGCAAGGCGAGGCGGCTGACGCGCTGCCGGTGGCGGGCTGCGCACTCGAGCGCGACGAGCGAGCCCATCGAGTGACCGACGAGCACCGCCTGGGTGACGCTGGCCGCGTCGAGCAACTCGGCCAGCCAGTCGGCGAGTGCTTCGATGCTGCGCAAGGGTGCGCCGGCGGACAAGCCGTGTCCCGGCAGGTCAGGCACCAGCACATGCTGGCCGGCCGCGGCCAGGAGGTCGGCGACGCCCAGCCAGGCGTCGTGATCGTTGGCAGCGCCGTGCACGAGAACGACGGGCGAACACGGCCTGCCGGCCACCGAGCGTGGCGGCCCGCTGCTTGTCAGGTGGCAGCGAAAGCCGTTCACGGTCAGGTCCACAGCAGGTTTCCGCGCGCGGGTTCCAGGGGTCAGCGGTCAGGCAGGTACATCGGGTTCCAGCATATGTTCGAGGAAGGTAATGCGATCCTTCAGCAGCAGTTTGCGCTTCTTCAGGCGGCGCACGAGAAGCTCGTCCGGGGGTGGGTTGAGCATCAGGTGCTCGATCACCAGATCGAGGTCGCGGTGCTCGATCTGCAGCTCATGCAGGGTGGCGCGGGTGTGAGTCATCTGCTCTTCGGTCAGCATGGTCGGCAATTTCCCAGGGTTGTGATTCGGCTAGCCGAGCGCGCTTGCAGCCTGCAGCACGCAAGCCTGCCAGGAACGACAGTCAACCTGGCTTGCGCGTCCGCCCGGCTGCGCTTGCGGCCACCGTGGCGGCGGCGCGCGGCGAGTCAGCGTGTATGGTAGGCGTGCGACCGGGAAAAAACAACGGCGGCGTAGGATGGTTGCGGTGATGACCGCCAGCGCTGCCGCAGTTTTCGCCGCGTAAGCTGCTGAACCGCAGCCTGCGCATGCTCGGAAGGCCGACACCCATTCGCGCTCGGGAAGCCTGCTTGGGGGGGGCGCCAAGAAACTCGCTGCACGGGCGCGTGACTTGCCGCAATGGGGTGCTTTTCCGACTAGAATAGAGAGTCGGATTGTAACCTTGAGATACCGCCGGGAGGAGGCAGATGGTCTATCACATTATCGTTTCGTTTGGGCGGGACAGGCAGTACGAGTTCAAGTTTTCGCACACCGATCTCGCTTCCGGCTCTCCTGAAGATGCGCGCCGCTGGTTCGACAAGGAGTTTGCCGACCTCGAGTGCGAGCCCAGCAATCCGATGGGCAAGGTGCTGATCATCGACAAGATTCTCAATGTTGCACGCTACGGCGGAGAACAGCGCTTCATCGACGGCAAGGATTGGGCGACCCGCTTTGCGCGCTACACGGCTCTCGCCCTCGGTCGCGACACGGTGCGTATCGATGTGGCGGCATTCAATATCGGCTATTGAGCGCGCGTGACGCCGGGCGGCGCGGTGTGTCGGTGTGACGATGATGAGCAAGGGATTGGCGCAGAGCAGTGTCGATGACGATGAGGACGAAGCAGTCAGTGGCGGATTCGCCGCGCTCCCCGGAGGGACACGCAACTACATTACGCCGCAGGGACACGCTCGTCTGGTCGCTGAACTGGAACACTTGGTACGTGTGGAAAGGCCGCAGGTAGTTGCTGTCGTGCAGTGGGCGGCGTCGAATGGGGACCGCTCGGAAAACGCCGATTACCAGTACGGCAAGCGACGGCTGCGCGAGATTGACCGGAGGATTCGCTTTCTCGGCAAGCGTCTCGATCTGGCCGAGGTCGTCGATCCAAGCCGGCACGTCAACTGCGAGCAGGTTTTTTTTGGCGCGACGGTGACCATTTGCGACGAGCAGGGAAGGGAAAGCACCTATCAGATCGTCGGTGTCGACGAAACGGAATCGGCGCGCGGGCGGATCAGTTGGGTTTCGCCGCTGGCTCGTGCGCTCCTCAAGTCGCGCGTCGGCGACACTGTCCGTTTCCGTAGCCCGGCCGGTTGGCGCGAAGTGGAGGTTGTTGCTGTCGACTACGCGCTGAGCGAAACTTGAGCGCTGGTGCCTGGCCGGTGCGCGCCGGCGGGGATGCGCTGCATGACGGAGCTGGCGACGATACGCCAAGTCGGACTTCAGGAGAGCACGAATGAAACCGCATGCCTTCGTTGCCATGCCTTTCGGTAGCAAGCCGGGGCACGACGGTCAGCCGATCGACTTCAACCGCGTCTATTCCGAATACATCGAGCCGGCTTTGGCAGCGGCTGGCATGGCCGTCTTTCGTGCTGATCGCGAGCAGCGGGCGGGTGATATCCGGACCGACATGTTCCAGGAGTTGCTGATTGCCGATCTGGTGGTCGCCGACCTCACCCTCGACAACCCGAACGTCTGGTATGAACTGGGGATTCGGCACGCCTTGCGGGCACGCGGCGTCATCCTGGTCCAGGGGCCGCGCGCCAATCAGCCCTTTGATCTCTACACCGATCGCAAGCTGCGTTATGGCTTGATCGGCGGTGTACCCGACCCGACAACCCTGGACGAGGATAGGCGTGCGCTGACCGAGATGGTTCGGGCAACGATGACCAGCTCGACGCGCCGCAAGGTGAGCCCCGTCTTTCAGTTGATTCCCAATCTCGAGCAGCCCGAGTGGCGGCGTCTCTTGCTCGCCGAGCGCAACGAGTTTTCTGCCGCGTATGCCAACTGGTCGAGCCGCATGGAGGTGGCCCGACAGAAGAACCGGCCCGGCGATATTCTCGTCCTCGCCGACGAAACGCCGGTACGCGCCTTGCATCTCGAAGCCAAGCGGGCCGCCGGCAATGCCTTGCTCAAGCTCGAACAATATGAGCTCGCGCTCGAACAGTTCGAGCAGGCGCTGGCGGTCGACGCCGACGACAAGCCGAGCCGGGAAAGGAAGGCAGTCTGCCTGGGCCGCCTTGGTCGCTACGAAGAAGCGCGTGAGTGGGTCCACCAGCTCACCACCGACTATCCGCGCGACGCGGAATGCTGGGCTTTGGCCGGGCGTGTCGAGAAGGAAAAGTGGATTGCTCGCTGGCGCCAGCCGGGACTGACGCCAGCTCAGATGTACCAGGCGGCGACCAACGAAGACGCGTTGCTGGCGGAAGCTCTTGAACCGTATCGGCAGGCATTCATTGCCGACCCGGCGCATCACTATTCGGGGATCAACGCGCTGACCCTGCAACTCCTGCGCCAGCACTGCGGTGCTTCGGTTGCACAGACGCTGATCGACAATCTGGTTGGCGGCGTTCTCTGGGCCAGCCTGACGGCACAGGAACGTGATCGCCGCGATTACTGGGCGCGCGCCAGCTACGCTGAACTTTGCCTGCTGGTCAATCCGCTCGACAGCGTGCGCCGCGAGTATGGCAACATGGTTGCCGCGGCCAATGGTGACTGGTTCGCCCTGGACTCGAGTCGGCAGACACTCACTCTGCTGCGCGACATTGATTTTCGGCCAGTGGAAACGGCTGCCGCACTGGCTATCGTGGACCGCGAGATCGCGCGCAGCAGTCCACCGTTCGTGCCTCGCCAGGTCGTCCTCTTCAGCGGTCACATGGTCGATGCAGCACAGCGTGAGCCGCCGCGCTTTCCCGCCGAGCAGGAAGCGGTGGCGGCGGCGCGCATCGGCGAAGCGCTTGATCAGCTTGGCGTGGGGCCGGGAGACCTCGCCCTGGCGCAGGCGGCGAGCGGTGGCGATCTGCTGTTTCTTGAGGCGTGTCAGGCACGCGGCTTGCGCCTGCGGCCCATGCTGCCGTTTGAAGCACCCGAATTCATCGAACGTTCCATCTTGCCGGCAAGCAACGGCGAGCAGTGGCGCCAGCGCTATTTCGCCCTGATCGCCGGGCTCGACGAGCCGCCACGCATCATGCCCAGCGAACTCGGTCGGCTGCCGCGTGATACGCGCGGTGTCGAGGCGAACGCCTACGAGCGCTGCAATCTCTGGTTGCTGTACACCGCTCTCGCGTGGGGAGTCGACAAGGTTCGTTTTGTCTGTCTGTGGAACGGCGGTGGCGGCGACGGTCCGGGCGGCACCGCGCACATGTACGAGGAGGTGCGCCGCCGTACGGGGCGCGTCGTCTGGCTCGATACACGCAAGCTGTGGTGACCCGCGCATGCGGGCGGTGTGCGGCGAATTTCCAAGCCGGGCTCAGCCGCCGTTCTCGTTCAGCCAGCGCAGCGCAGCGCTCAGACAGGTATTCAGCGTATGGTGGTTGAGTCCTCCGGCCACTTGCGCCAGGAGCTCGTCGCAGCCGGCTGCATCGTCGCCATCGAAGCGCTCGAGCAACGCTAAAATCGTTCCCAGCAGTCCTTCGTGCAGGCAAAGCGCTGCCCACAGGTCACGATCGACGGTGATTTGCTGCAGGATTTCCTCGATCGGCAGCCCGAGCGCAATCGGCATCATCGACAGGATGCCGGCCAGGAAAGCGAGGTCGCTGAGTTTGCGGTCGTGCACCCGCGTCGCCTCGACCAACAGTTCCATCATCCGCCCACGCAGTGCGGCCACTTGCAGGAGCGCCGAGCCGCTTGGATCGGCGCTGCCATTTTCCGGTGCGAGCAGCAGGAGCGACAACCAGCGCTGGATCTGGCGGCGACCGAGCAGGGTGATCGCCTGTCGCAGCGAAGTGACAGGCTGGGCGTAGCGGCTGCCGCGGTGGCCGACCGAGTTGACGACGCGCAGCAGGTTGAGCGTCAGCGCCGGCTCGTGTTTGAATGCGTCCTCGATTACCGGCGTATCGACGTCCAGGCCAACCAGGTTGATCAGCCGGATCAGCGCTGTCTGCGAGGCGGAAAGGCGGCGCCCGCTGACGATTTCAGCCTGGGCAAAGTAGCGCCCCTGGAAGAGCTGGAAGCCCACCTTGCGGCAGCGTTCGAGCTGCTCGTGGCTGTCTACGCCCTGCGCCAGCAGTTTGATCGGCAGGCGGCGCAGCGACCCGGCAAGATCGCGCAACTGGCTTTCGTCGGCAGTCTGCACGTCGATCTTGATGACATCGACGATTGGCAGGAGCGGCCGGCTGCGGTCATCGATCCCGCGGTAATCGGTCAGGGCGAGCGAATAGCCACGTTCGCACAGGGTTCGGCAGCGGCTCAGCATTTCCTTGTCGGGGATGTCGTCGATCAGCAGTTCGAGAACAACGCCTTCGTGCGGCAATAACTCGATTGCTTCCTGATGGAGAAAGACGGCATCAATGCCGATGAAAGCGGAGCGGTGGCCAAGCGCACTGCGCATGCCGAGATCCGCGTAAACGGCGCACAAGGCGGCTCCGCTGCTGCGCTCGTCGGCGCTCGCGCCACTTCGCCGAAGAAAAAGCTCGTAGCCGGCGAGTTCGTTCTTCTGATTGAGAATCGGTTGGCGGAAGAGGAAGGCGTTGTCGCGAGTGCGGTCGGTCATCGGAGGGTTTCGTCTTCGGCGGTGGTCAAGGGCAGACGTCGCGGCGGGTTCAGAAGGGCAGCCGCAAGTCAGGTCGTGCGGCGTGCAGCACGCGACGGAAGTCGGCCTGGATGCGCTCGAGCGCGCTGGCGTCGTCGGCCTCGAAACGGAGCACGACGACCGGTGTGGTGTTCGACGGACGCGCCAGCCCGAAGCCGTCGGCGTATTCGACGCGCAGGCCGTCGATCGTGATGATCTCCCTTGCTCCGGCAAAGTTGGCGTTTTGGCGCAGTTCTTCAATCAACGCGAAAGGTTCCCCTTCCCGCATGGCGATATTCAACTCGGGGGTTGAACTGCTGTCGGGCAATGCCGCCAGCAGCGCGCTGGGGTCGGCCGCGCGTGAGAGAATTTCGAGCAGGCGAGCAGCCGCGTAAAGGCCATCGTCAAAGCCGTACCAGCGCTCCTTGAAGAAGACGTGGCCGCTCATTTCGCCGGCCAGTGGCGCGCCCGTTTCCTTCAGCTTGGCCTTGACCAGCGCATGCCCGGTCTTCCACATCAGCGGCTCGCCACCGTGTTGGCGTATCCAGGGCGCCAGGCGGCGGGTGCACTTGACGTCGTAGATGATTGCCTGTCCGGGACAGCGCTGCAGCACATCGGCGGCGAAAAGCATCAGTTGACGGTCAGGAAAGATGATCTCGCCGTTTCGCGTCACGACGCCAAGCCGGTCGCCGTCGCCGTCGAAGGCCAGGCCAAGTTCGGCGTCGCTGCTCGCCAAGGCGTCTACCAGGTCGCGCAGGTTTTCCGGTTTCGAGGGATCCGGGTGGTGGTTGGGGAAGTTGCCATCCACCTGGCAGAACAGTTCGACCAGCTGGCAACCGAGGGCGCTGAAAAGCTGCGGCGCGAGACCGCCGGCGACGCCGTTGCCGCAATCGATGGCGATCTTCATCGGGCGCGCCAGGCTGACATCGCCGATGATGCGGGCGAGATAGGCCGGACTGACGTCGGCGCTGCGTGTGTGGCCACTACCGGCATACAGCCGGCCGGCGTCGACGCGCTGGCGAATCTGTTGAATCGCCTCTCCGGCGAGCGTCTCGCCGCCGATGACCATCTTGAGTCCGTTGTAGTCGGGCGGGTTGTGACTGCCGGTGACCGCCACGCAGCTCTGGCAGCCGAGTTCATGCGCGGCGAAATAGACCACCGGCGTCGGGACACAACCGAGGTCTATCGTATCCATGCCGGCCTGCCGAATACCTTCGCTGAGCGCCGCGGCCAACTCGGGACCCGACAGACGACCGTCACGACCGACGGCAATCGCTGGCTGACCGCGTTCGATCGCCAGCGAACCGAGTCCCTGACCGATGCGGCGAACGATGTCACGGGTCAGCGTGCGACCGACGATGCCGCGGATGTCATACGCCTTGAAGATCTCGGCGGGCAGGGGAAGGCTCATGGCGGACCTCGTGCTGAAAGGGAAGAAAGGGCTAGTGCAGGATGCGCGCGACCTTGCTCTCACCGTCACCGCCCGCGGCGCCGTCGGCGAGGCCGCGCTCGGCTGCGGTCGAGGAGTGGTGCGCAAGCAGGCGCCAGCCACTGGCGCCACGCTGGAAGACATTGGTGGCCAGCATCACGCTGTGCGGGCGGCGCTGATCGCCGATGAACAGCGTTTCGACGGCGTTGTGTACGGCCAGCAGCATGCCGGTCCAGCGCACGACGCGCGACAGGCGGACGGTCAGCCGCGGGTTGTTGGCAAAAATGGCGCGCCAGCTTTCGCGTATGGCGGTGGTGCCGGTCAGGCGGTGGCCGGTGGGATGGATACAGATGATTTCCTCGTCATCCGCCCAGACATTCATCAGGGCGCTCAGGTCGGCCCGGGCGATCGCTTCGTAGAATGCCGCCTCAACGTCTTCCGGGCTGGCGAAAACGAGAATCATGGCGCGGTGTCGGCCAGGCAGGCAGCGAGAACCTCTTGCGGCGCGAGCCTGTTCAGACAGTCGAGGTGGCCGAGCGGGCAGCGGCGCTGAAAACACGGGCTGCAAGCGAGATGCAGACTCAGAATCGTCGCACGCTCGGAAAGCGGCGGGGTGAACGTCGGCGATGACGAGCCGTAAAGCGCGATCAGCCGGCGATCGAGGGCAGCGGCGACGTGCATCAGCCCTGAGTCGTTGCAGACGACGAGTGATGCGGCAGCGAGCAGGTCGATCGCCTGGCTCAGCGATGTCCTGCCGGACAGGTTGAGCGGCAGGTGCGTCGGTTTGGCCAGGGCGACGATGTCGTCGCCGATCGAGCGATCCTTGTCCGAGCCGAGCAACCAGACGGTATGGCCGGTCTCGGCGAGCAAGTCGGCGAGTGCCGCGAAATGGCGGGCTGGCCAACGCTTGGCCGGGCCGTACTCGGCGCCGGGGCAGAAGACGGCGAGTTTATCTGGCAGTTCGAGGCCGAGCGCTGCGCAGGTCGAGGCGCGCTCGCTTGCGTTGGAGCGCAGGCGCGGCCTGGGTAGCGGTCGGGGCAGCGGCGCGCCGGGCTCTTCGGCGAGTTGCGCAAAGCGCTCGGCCATCTGCGGCAGCGCGGTCTTGTCCAGAATGTGCCGCTGGTTGATCAGTCCGTAACGCTTTTCCCCGACGAAGCCGATGCGTTGCGGAATGTCGGCCATGAACGGCACGAGCGCCGACTTCAGCGAGTTGGGCAGGACGTAGGCGCGTTGATAAGCATTTCCGGCAAGCCGGCGCGCCAGTCGGTGGCGCGCCCGTAGCGAGAGGTCGCCGTGGGCAAAGGGGCTGTCGACGATCTGGGCAATTTCAGGCATACGTTCGAGGACCGGCGCGACCCAGCGCGGAGCCAGCGCATCGAGCTGCAGCCCGGGAATCTTTTCGTGCAGTCGCCTGCACAGCGGTTGCGCCAACACCGTGTCGCCAATCCAGGACGGAGCGACGAGAAGGGCTTTCATGAGCAGCGGCCAGGTCGGCTACCCGCGAACTCGGATAGCCGCCAGGTGATCAGTGGTGTCCCTTGGGCAGCTCGCCAGTGAAGACGTAGCGCGTGCTGCAATACGGGCACACGGCCTCGCCGTGCTGCGTGACATCGAGGAAAACACGCGGGTGCCTGGCCCACAGCGGAGAATCCTTGGTCGGGCAATGCAGCGGCAAGTCACCGGCGGTAACCTCGACGGGCTTGCTCCTAAGGTCTTGAGACATGAGCGCAACCTTGCAAACAGAGAACCGGAGTTAGACGTAGGCGAGCCAGTCCTCGCGCGCCGGCACACGGCCGTTGACGCAGTCGAAAAACAGGCTCTGAATTCGCGTCGTGATTGGCCCGCGCCGCCCTTCGCCGATCTGCCGGTTGTCGAGCTCGCGAATCGGCGTCACCTCGGCTGCCGTACCGGTGAAGAACGCTTCATCAGCGCAGTAGATTTCGTCGCGTGTGATGCGCTTCTCGATGACTTGCAGGCCCAGTTCTTCGGCGAGATCGAGGACCGAGGCGCGGGTGATTCCCTCCAGGCAGGACGTCAGGTCGGGTGTGTAGAGCTTGCCGTGCTTGACCATGAAAACGTTTTCGCCAGCGCCCTCGGCAACATAACCGTCGACGTCAAGCAGCAATGCTTCGTCGTAACCGTCGTGCGCTACCTCCTGGTGCGCGAGGATCGAGTTGGTGTAGGTACCAACCGACTTCGAGCGGCACATGTTGATGTTCACGTGATGCCGGGTGAAGGACGAGGTCTTGACGCGGATTCCCTTCTCCATTCCCTCGGCACCGAGGTAGGCGCCCCATGGCCAGGCGGCAATCGCGACATGCGTACTCACCGCGGTGGCGGCGATACCCATCGCTTCCGAGCCGTAGAAGGCAATCGGCCGAATGTAGCAGGAGTCGAGCTGGTTGGCGCGGACGACCTCCTTCTGCGCGTCCATCAGCGTTGCCTTATCGTAGGGCATCTTCATCTGGAAGATGTAGGCCGAGTTGAGCAGGCGTTCGGTGTGCTCGCGCAGCCGGAAGATCGCCGTACCTTTGACCGCCTTGTAGGCACGCACGCCCTCGAAGACGCCCATGCCGTAATGCAGCGTATGGGTCAGGACATGCGTGGTTGCCTCGCGCCACGGCACCAGTCTGCCATCGTACCAGATGAACCCGTCACGATCTGCCATGGACATGGTCTCTACCCCTCTTGCCAGATGCCTAGAAGGCCGAATTCTAGCCGATTTCGTGTCACGGTTGGCGGTAAAATGGCGCTTTGCTCCCCTTCCGGCAAGGTCTGGCTCATGGTCTGGAAACCCAACGTAACGGTTGCTGCGCTGCTTGAACGCGATGGCCGCTTTCTGCTTGTCGAGGAAGAGACCGAGTTCGGTGTCCGCTTCAACCAGCCGGCGGGCCACCTCGACTGTGGCGAGTCGCTGCTCGCCGCAGTCGTACGTGAGACGATCGAAGAGACGGCTTATCGCCTGCAGCCGGAGTTTCTGGTCGGTATCTACAACTATCGCATTGAAGAGCGGGATCTGACCTACTTGCGCTTCGCCTTCGGTGGCCGGGTGGCCGGGCACGAGCCAGCGCGGCCGCTCGATCAGGGCATTCTCGCAGTGCACTGGTTGACCCCGGACGAGATTCGCGCGAAGCAGGCACTGCATCGCAGTCCCCTCGTTCTGCGTTGTGTCGAGGACTGGCTGGCCGGGCGGCGTTACCCGCTCGAACTTCTCGTCGACTACCATCGATGAGGTGGCTCGCCTGCCTTCTGATGGCTGGCGCGGCGAGCACGGTCAGCGCCGATACGGTCAGGGTCTGCTACAACTACGGGTGTCTGGCCGAGGCCGAGGCGCACTTCGAGGGAGTGCGCATGGTACAGCTCGCTGCCTTGCTTGGTGCAGCGCAAGACGCGCCTGACGAACGGGAGCGGCTGTCGCTGGCGGTCGGCTGGATGCTTGGCTGGGCCGGCGAACAGACGCCGATCGGCGCAGACCGGGGCGGAAACTTTGCCGATCAGGCTGTCTTTGGACGGATGGACTGTATCGACCATTCAACGACGACGACGCGTCTGTTGCGCCTGCTCGAAGCGCGCGGGTGGCTGCGTTTCCATCGGGTTGCCGAGCCGGTGCAACGTGTGCGTTACTTGGTGCAAGTGCATTTCTCGGCGCAAATCGAGGAAATCCCGGGCGCGTCAGAGGTGGGCGCAGGTCCGTCCGAGCCGGCACGGCATGTCGTCGATAGCTGGTTTCGCGACAATGGCCAACCAGCCGTAGTCATGCGTCTGGAGGACTGGCTGGCCGGGGACGAAGACCAACTGGAATCAGTAGCGATTGCCGGCCGGTTGCCAGAGTAGGCGACGCGGCTCGGATGTGCGTAGAGAGGCTGGAATGGATGCGGTGAAGCGGGGAAAGACGGTAGTCGTCGGCTTGTCGGGGGGGGTCGATTCGTCGGTCGCCGCCTTGCTCCTCAAGCAGCAGGGTTGGCAGGTGGTCGGCCTGTTCATGAAGAACTGGGAAGATGACGATACCGAAGAGTACTGCTCGTCGCGCCAGGATTTGATCGACGTGTTGAGCGTTGCCGACGTAATCGGCATTGATGTAGAAGTGGTCAATTTTGCGAGCGAGTATCGACAGCGCGTGTTTGATCGCTTTCTCAAGGAGTACCAGGCTGGACGGACGCCGAATCCAGACGTGCTGTGCAATTCCGAGATCAAGTTCAGCGTGTTCTTGGAGCACGCCGCGAAGATCGGCGCGGACTGCATCGCGACGGGTCACTACGCGGGTGTGCGCGAATTCGCCGGCGGATTCCAGTTGCTCAAGGCGGAAGACGGCACCAAGGATCAGAGCTACTTCCTCTACCGCCTCGATCAGCAGCAACTGGCGAAGACGATTTTTCCGCTCGCCGGCCTGTACAAGCGCGAGGTGCGCAGAATAGCTGCGGCAGCCGGACTGCACCTTGCCCTGAAGAAGGACTCGACCGGCATCTGTTTCATCGGCGAGCGGCCGTTCAAGGAATTCCTGATGCGCTACCTGCCACAGCAAAAGGGCGAAATCCGCTGCCTGGACGACGACCGCCTGCTGGGCGAGCACGATGGTGTCGCCTATCACACGCTGGGCCAGCGCAAGGGGCTGCACATCGGCGGTGTCAGAGGCGGCAAGGGCAGCGAGAATGGCGACCACGAAGCCTGGTTCGTCGCCAGCAAGGATCTGTCGCGGAACATTCTCTACGTCGTGCAGGGACACGATCATCCGGCGCTGCTTGCCGAAGAACTGCGCGCCGAAGAACTCACCTGGATCGCCGGCGACGCTCCGCATACGCATTGGGTCTATACGGCCAGGACGCGCTACCGGCAAGCCGATGCACCTTGCGAGATCGAGCAGGTCGACCGCCAGTCGTGCCTGATCAGATTCGCCGCGCCGCAATGGGCAGTGACGCCGGGCCAGTCCGTCGTCGTTTACGAAAGCCGTGTTTGCCTGGGCGGCGGCATCATCGTCTGAGCGGGCGACAGCGAGGGAAGTCAGTTGCCGATGAGCAACTCGAAGCCGCAGGCCTCGTCGCCGAAGCCTCCCATACAGGTGACTTCCCTGGCCTGCACGTGTTGCCCGACGATGCCTTCGACGACGCCGGCGATCAGACCACCCTCGAAATGGCACAAGGCACGGCCAACCGGCGTCAAGCCAGCGCAGGTGACGCACTCATGGACATCCACGTGGATGTGCTCGCGGGTCATCACCGGAACGCTCACCTGACCGATACGCAGTTGCTCGCACAGAGCGAGAAAATCGTCGATCTGCTTGAGCCCCAGATCCATGCCCAGTTTCTTGCCGGCGTAGTAGGTGATGGCCGATGCGCCAGTGCCGAGAACATCCTCCAGGGCGACCAGTCGAAGAAGGCGGTAAAGGCCGACGCCGGCCATGCCGCCGACCGCCGGGCGATGAACTTGTAAGGCGTTGTGAATGGCGACCGGCTCTTTCATTGGTTTCTCCAGGAGCAGGGCAACAGGCGGAAGCCTTCCCTGTGGGCAGTTAAGGGTCTGGTTTCGCGTGGTCGGCCGCGTGCCGGAAAGGCGATCAGGGCGAGTCTGTGGGTCTGCTGGCGGCTGGGACGAGCGATATCCATCCGATGAGTATATATTATATCTGGCCTCTGGGTCAATTTCCGAGCAAAGGCGACACGCTTGCTCCGGGCGTCCGGCGGTTGGGTTTGTTGTCGCGTCGGTAGAGCTTCAACTTCTCGCTGTCGCGACGGTCGGCCGGCCGCGCGCCCTCCCAGATCTTTCGCCAGTTTGCGCTGGCGAGCGGGCTCTCATCCTTCAGCGAGCCCTGCACGAGCAGCAGGTCACAGCGCGTGCTGGCGGGCGAGTCCAGTCCGACGGTTCGTATGCGATCGAAATAGTCGAGCGAGGCAAGCAGCGAGTCGCCCAGGTTGCCATTGGCAATGCATTCACGTTTCTCGGGCAGGGCTCGGGCGAGCCCCGCCGATAGTGGGCGATAGCTCTTGCCGTAGTCGATCCATGGCATCCAGAGCGTCGCGATGAGGAACCAGAAAAGGGTCAGTCCGGCCATCCAGTGCACGATTCCCCGCATCGGCGAGCGCGGACTGGTGGCGATCAACCATGACCAGATCAGCGTGGCGAGAAGGGCAAGAGCGATCAACACGACGCTGAGCTGCGGCGTGAAACCGGGTTCCAGCCGGCCCACTTCGCTGGCCAGGCGTTCGGGCCAGCCGAAAGTCGTGGCAACCCAGCCTGCCCAGGCAAGCAGGGCAAAGAAGCTGAAGGTGATCATGGCGAACCAGTCGAAGGCGTTCGCCGCACCGCGTCGCAAGGACGAGACACCGGGGACGGCGAGCAAGACCAGCGAAGGCAGAAGGAGCAGGGTAGGCGCGCTGCGCGTTCCGAAGCAGACACTGATGATGACCAGCGAGGCGAGGAAGGCAAAGATCGGGAAGCTCAGTTGCCGGCCGAGCAATTGTCGGCGACGCGCCCATAGCGTCCACCCGGCGAGCGGGAGTGCCGGCCAGGCGTACCAGGTGAGGAGCAGCAGAACCCGCGGGAAACTGAGTAGCGGCTGGCTGCTGCCGGTCAATTGGAGCAATTCCTCGCGCCAGAACGCGTGCAGGAAATCCGGCCGCGTGGTGAGCAGCGCGAAAGCCCAGCAAGCGGCAATCGCGCTGGCGAGCAGCAGCGCAGCGAGCAACAGGAGCCCGGTCTGCCGGCGCTTGTCCGAGCGCCAGGCGACGAAGCCGGCGATCGGCAAGAGCGAAAGCATGGGCACCAGACCGTTGGCAAGGAAACCCAGGCCAAGCGCCACTGCGAAACAGCCAGCCCCGGCTAGCGGTTTCCGGTTGATCAGCGTCAGTCCCCAGTAAGCAGCGGTATGGGCAGTAAGCGCGGCGAGCATCGGCTGCGCCTCGTGCGCGTGAAACAGGAAGCCGATGCTGCCGGCAAGCAGCAGTGGAGCTGCCGGCGCTGCTGCGCGACCATGCAGTTCGCGCGCGGCGAGGAGAATGAAGCTGAGCGCCAGCAAGGTGCACACGCCGCTTGCGAGGCGTGCGCCTTCGTGCACCGGCAGGAGCCAGGAAGACAGGTGTGCCGTCGCTGCGGCAAGCCAGTAGTAGAGCGGTGCGTCAGGGTAGGGGCGGCCGGCGAGGCCCGGGGTCAACCAGTTGGCGTGAGTGACGATGTCGTGCACGACGCCAATGGTTACCGCATCGTCCGTCTTCCATGGGTCGTGGCCGATCAGGCCGCTGAAAATGTAGATCGCCAGCAGGAGCGCCAGGACCGCACCTCGCGGGTGCAGGCGGATCCCGTTGAGAGGAGAACTTTCCGGCTCAACTGACATGGGGCGATCGCTGGTGGGCAAAAAAAAGGCAGCCGACCGGCTGCCTTCGTCGCCGAAACCAAGACGGCGGGGCGCGCCGGCTCAAGCCGACTTGCGAATGGCGCCGTACTTCTGGTTGAATTTTTCTACCCGGCCAGCCGTATCGATGATCTTCTGCTTACCGGTGTAGAACGGATGGCAGGCCGCACACACTTCGACATGCAAGGCCTTCTTCATCGTCGACCGGGTAGTAAAGGTGTTACCGCAGGAGCAGGTCACCGTGATTTCGTTGTAGGCAGGATGGATAGTGGCTTTCATCTGGTGCTTTTCCTGTAGGTTGAACTGGCTCGTCGATCGTGCGCCGACAGCGATCGACCGGCCTGACCAATGAAAAAACGCGAATTATGGTTCATTTTCACGCCATCCGCAATCCTTCGTCGGGCTCACGGCCGACCGCCTTGACCGTACAGGCGGCTTCAGCGCAGGCCGCAGCGCTTGCGCATGGCCTCGCCTGGCGTGCTGCAGCTCAGGTAATCAACGCCGCATCGAGTCGAAAAATTCGGCGTTGTTCTTGGTGGCCTTGATCTTGTCAAGAAGGAACTCCATCGCCTCAAGGTCGTCCATGTTGTAGAGCAGCTTGCGCAGAATCCACATTTTCTGCAGGACATCGGGTTTGAGAAGCAGTTCCTCGCGCCGTGTGCCCGAGCGATTGACGTTGATCGCCGGGTAGACGCGTTTCTCTGCCATACGCCGGTCAAGGTGGATCTCCATGTTGCCGGTCCCCTTGAACTCTTCGTAGATGACATCGTCCATGCGGCTGCCGGTGTCGATCAGCGCGGTCGCGATGATCGTGAGCGAGCCGCCTTCTTCAATGTTGCGCGCAGCACCGAAGAAGCGCTTGGGCTTCTGCAGCGCATTGGCGTCGACGCCGCCGGTGAGAACCTTGCCTGAAGCCGGTTGAACCGTATTGTAGGCGCGCGCCAGGCGTGTGATCGAGTCGAGCAGGATGACCACGTCTTTCTTGTGCTCGACCAGCCGCTTGGCCTTTTCGATTACCATCTCAGCGACCTGGACATGCCGGGTTGCCGGCTCGTCGAAGGTCGAGGCGACCACCTCGCCGCGTACCGAGCGGGTCATCTCGGTCACTTCTTCGGGGCGCTCGTCGATGAGCAGGACGATCAGCGAGATATCCGGATGGTTGCTCGTGATGGCGTGTGCGATGTGCTGCATCATGACGGTCTTGCCGCTCTTCGGGCTGGCGACCAGGAGGCCGCGTTGTCCCTTGCCGATTGGCGCGATGATGTCGATGATTCGGCTGGTGATGTTTTCCTCGCCGCGGATGTCGCGCTCGAGCTCGATATGCTCGGCTGGGTGGAGCGGCGTCAGGTTCTCGAACAGGATCTTGTTCTTCGACGCCTCGGGGACTTCGCCGTTGATCCGGTCGACCTTGACCAGGGCGAAGTAGCGTTCACCGTCTTTCGGCGTGCGAATTTCCCCCTCGATGGTATCGCCGGTGTGCAGGTTGAAGCGCCTGATCTGGCTGGGGCTGACATAGATGTCGTCGGTGCTGGCGAGATACGAGGTGTCGGGCGAGCGCAGAAAGCCGAACCCGTCCGAAAGTGTCTCCAGTGTCCCATCGCCGAAAATACTCTCGCCTTTCCTGGCCTGGTTTTTGAGCAGCGCGAAAATCAGTTCGTGTTTGCGCAGACGGTTGGCGCCTTCGACGTTGTTGTTGACCGCCATGTCGAGAAGCTGGCTTACATGAAGTGCTTTGAGTTCGGATAAATGCATTTGCTGACGATGGAGAAGGGGGGCCGGACGTCCGCGTGCCGTCGTGGGTCAGACGACGGCCGGCGGAATGGCCACGTGCTCGGCGGGGCGCCGCTGTTGCGGCGAGAAGAAAGTACTCGAAGAGTGCCCGAAGCGTGAGTGAAGCTCAGGTGTCAGCCGATGGCTGGCCGAAACCGTGGGTTGCATGGAGCACCCACGCCACCTTCAGGCGCAGGGTAGCGACTTTAGATATTGCTGTCAATGAAGGTTACCAATTGCGACTTCGAGAGCGCGCCGACCTTGGTCGCCTCGACGTTGCCGTTCTTGAACAGCATCAGCGTCGGTATCCCGCGTATGCCGTAGCTGGCTGGCGTCTTCTGGTTGTCGTCGATGTTGAGCTTGACCACCTTCAGTCGACCGGCATAGTCGTTGGCCACGTCGTCGAGCAGCGGCGCAATCATTTTGCACGGGCCGCACCATTCGGCCCAGTAATCGACCAGCACGGGGCGGTCCGACTGGAGGACGTCGGCGGCAAAACTGTCGTCGGTAACATGGTGAATGTGTTCGTTCATGGGCTAGCCTCTAGCGGGATCTGGATGGGGTGCGTGGCCGAAGCGGGGGGTCGAGGCGGGCGGCAGAAGCGGGGTCGTTACAGACCGACCGGCAGCAAGCTCAGCCAGCCCCGCTATGCTAAACAAAAATCATCGTCATGGGAAGCCGTTGCTCTGTCTCGTCCGCGGCAAATGCGCTATAGTGAATCCGTCGCAGATTCACGAGACTAGACAATGGCCTACGTCGTTACTGAGAACTGTATCAAGTGCAAGTTTACGGATTGCGTCGATGTGTGCCCGGTGGATTGCTTTCACGAGGGGCCGAATTTCCTGGTCATCGATCCGGAAGAGTGCATCGATTGCACGCTGTGTGTCCCCGAGTGCCCCGCCGAAGCAATTCTCGCCGAGGATGACGTTCCGCAGGCACAGCGCCACTTCATCGCGCTCAATGCGGAGTTGGCCGGGCAGTGGCCGACAATCCTCGAACGCAAGGAGCCGCCGGCGGACGCCGATGAATGGAACGGCAAGACCGGCAAGTTGCAGTACCTGCAGCGCTGAGCAGGCATTTCACCCCGGTGACAGGGGAAACCATCAATTGATTCAGGAGGAGAGCAGTGGAAAGAATCTGGCTCGAAAGCTACCAGAAGGGGGTACCTGCCGAGGTTGATCTGAGCGAATTCCAGTCGCTCGGCGAACTCTTCGAAAGAAGCGTTGCACAGTACCGCGAGCGCGTCGCCTATATCAATATGGGCGTCGAGATTACGTATGGGCAACTCGACAAGCTGTCGCGCGACTTCGCCGCATACCTGCAATCGGTGCTCATGCTGCCGCCGGGTGCACGCGTCGCGGTGATGCTGCCGAACGTCCTGCAGTATCCGATCTGCATTTTCGGAGCGCTGCGCGCGGGCTATGTCGTGGTCAATGTCAACCCCCTCTACACGCCGCGCGAACTCGAACATCAGTTGAAGGATTCTGGTGCCGAGGTCATCGTTATTCTGGAGAACTTCGCCGTCACGCTCGAGGAGGTACTTGCCCGGACGCCGGTCAAGCACGTCGTTCTGGCGCGCTTGGGGGACATGCTGGGCTTTCCGAAAGGCGCGGTGGTCAACTTTGTCGTCAAGTACGTCAAGAAGATGGTGCCGGCCTACAGTCTGCCGCGCGCGGTCGAGTTCCGCACGGCGCTTGGCAAGGGTGCGGCTGGTGAACTCAAGAAAGTCGCCGTGGCGCAGGAAGATCTTGCCTTCCTGCAATACACCGGGGGTACGACGGGCGTTTCGAAGGGAGCCATGCTGGTTCACCGCAACATCCTGGCCAATCTGGCGCAGGCGCATGCCTGGATCAAGCCCGAACTGGGCGACGCACAGCACATGGTGGTCACCGCCTTGCCGCTCTATCACATCTTTGCCCTGACCGCGAATTGCTTCACCTTCTTCAAGATCGGGGCAAGCAATCTGCTGATCACCAATCCACGCGACATCCCTGCCTTCGTTGCCGAACTGGGCAAGTATCCGTTTACAGTGATCACGGGCGTCAACACCCTGTTCAACGCGCTGCTCAATAACGACGCGTTCTGTGCGCTCGACTTCAAGCACCTGAAGGTGACCTTGGGCGGGGGAATGGCGGTGCAGAAAGCGGTTGCCGTGAAGTGGAAGCTGGTGACCGGCAAGCCGCTGATCGAAGCCTATGGCTTGACCGAAACGTCGCCGGCAGCAACCATCAACCCGCTCGATATCGCCGACTATACCGGCGCAATCGGCCTGCCGATCTCGTCGACCGAGGTCACCCTGCGCAACGACGCCGGGCAGGATGTTCCGCTCGGCGAACGCGGCGAGTTGTGCATCCGCGGTCCGCAGGTGATGAAGGGCTATTACAATCGGCCGGAAGAGACGGCAAAGGTAATCACCGCCGACGGTTTCCTGATGACCGGCGACATCGCAGTGATGGACGAAAGAGGCTTCGTGCGTATCGTCGATCGTAAGAAGGACATGATTCTCGTTTCCGGCTTCAATGTCTATCCAAATGAGGTCGAGGACGTGGTCGCGCAACATCCGGGCGTCCTGGAAGTCGCCGCGGTCGGCATACCGCATGAGAAGTCGGGCGAAGCGGTCAAGATCTTCGTCGTCAAGAAGGACGCCGCGCTCACTGCCGAGGTGCTGATCGCTCACTGCCGCGAGCACTTGACCGGCTACAAGGTACCCAGCCAGGTCGAGTTTCGCAGCGAGTTGCCGAAGACGAACGTGGGCAAGATTCTCCGTCGTGAACTGCGTGACGAGGCGCTCAAGAAAGCCTGAGTCGCTGCACCTCAGTTCTGCGCGTACTGCTGGAGAAACTCGGTGGTGACCGGGTGTTTGTTGCGCGAGGCATAGAAAAGTGGGGTCTTGCCGTTCTTGTCGACGCTTTCCGGGTCAGCGCCACGTTCGATCAGGACGCGCGCCACTTTCGGCTGGCCGGTGGCGGCAGCCAGGTGCAGCGCCGTCTGACCCGCGTCGCTTTTCGCGTTGACCTCGGCGCGCTTGTCGAGCAGAAGTTCGACCTCGGGCCGACCGCCGGAGAGCACGGCCGCGTGCAGCGGCGTCATCCCGATCCGGTCGCGCGCGTTGATGTTTGCCCCGCGTGCCAGGAGCAACTCGGACGCCTTGCCGCGGCGATGGAAGGCGGCCAGGTGCAGCGGCGTTCTGCCCAGCGCATCGGGTGCATCGACGTCCGCACCACCTTCCAGCAGCGTCTTGATTTCATTCAGGTCGCCACGCGTCGCCGCGAGCGTCAGCGGCGGTGTTGCACTGCTTGAAGCGCTTGCCGGAAGGGCGGCTGCGGCCGGTTTGCCGGTCGCCGCAGGTGGATGGTCGGCTTCCTTGCTGCAGGCGGTGACGAGGGCGACGGCGACGGCTATGACGGCCGGGGTGATGCAGCATTCAAGTCGTTTCATGCGGGAAAGTCTCCTGCGGGGCAAGTCGGTGATTCTCCGGTGACCGGATATTACCATTGCTCCCGGCGAGCAAGTCCGTTCGAGAAACCGTCCGGGGCTGGGCAGGCTGCCGGGGTGTTGCCGCACGCGCTGGCCGCTGGCCTCGTCGACGACCCCGGGCGTGCGGCCGATCGCCCTGATTGTTCGGAGGAAACTCTATGTTGATGAGGATAGATCATTCGGTGCTGCTGCTCGTCGACTTGCAGGAGCGTCTGCTGCCGGCGATCGACGATGCGGGCAGCGTTGTCGAGGCGAGCGTCTGGTTGACGAAACTCGCCGGGCAGTTGCATGTCCCGGTGATTGCTACCGAGCAGTATCCGCGCGGTCTGGGCGCCACTCTGTCCGAATTGCGCGCCTGCCTGCCGCCGACAGCCAGCAGGGTCGAGAAGATTCACTTTTCGGCACTGGCCGATGGGGGGGTGTTCAGGGCGGCCGGCGGCGATCGTCAGCAGTTCGTCGTGGCCGGAACTGAAGCACACGTCTGTGTCCTGCAGACGGTGCTCGACCTGCTCGCTGCCGGTCGTCAGGTCTACGTCGTCGAGGATGCGGTCGGCTCGCGGCGCAGTTCGGACAAAGCGCTCGCCTTGGCCCGCATGCGCCGTCATGGCGCCGACATCGTCTCGCGCGAGATGGTTGCTTTCGAGTGGCTGCAGCAGGCGGGAAGCGATATCTTCCGTCAGGTCAGTCGCGACTTCATCCGTTGATCGCCTGGCTGCGCAAGTCCTGACGCTGCCAAGTTCCAGCGCTTCTCTCCGCTGGACTAAACGGGACGCGTAGACGGGCAGCGCAAGGCATTTCGAGTGAGCAGAAGAGGAGCAAGACATGGGAAAACTCGCTGGGAAGGTGGCTATCGTCAGCGGTTCTGGTCGCGGCATTGGTCGGGCAGTGGCGCTCAAGCTGGCCGAGGAGGGGGCTCGCGTCGTGGTCAACGATGTTGACCAGGCGCCGGCGTTGGCGACGGTCAGCGCGATTGCAGACAGCGGTGGCGAGGCGATTGCCTGTGTCGGTAGCGTGACCGCGACCGATTTCGCTGAACGCTTCGTGCAAAGTGCGCTCGACCATTTCGGTGGGCTTGACATCATCATCAACAATGCCGGATATACCTGGGACAATGTTGTCCAGAAGATGAGCGACGAGCAGTGGCAGGCAATGCTTGAAGTGCACCTCACCGCGCCCTTCCGCATTCTGCGTGCGGCGGCGGATTTCTTGCGCGCGGCAGCGCGCAGCGAGAGCGAGAGTGGTCGGCAAACCTTTCGCAAAGTGGTCAATGTGTCGTCGATCGCCGGCGTCGGTGGCAACGCTGGGCAGGCCGGCTATGCTGCTGCGAAAGCGGGAATCGTCGGGCTGACGCGGACGCTGGCCAAGGAGTGGGGCCGCTACCGGGTGAACGTCAATTGCGTTGCCTTCGGTCTGATCAACACGCGCCTGACCGGCGCGACAGCCGGCGAGGCGGTGCTGGAGATCGAAGGTCGGCAGATCAAGGCAGGGGTCAACCCGGACCTGATGCGCCAGATGGCGGCAATGATCCCGCTCGGTCGGGGCGGAACGCCCGAGGAGGCGGCGGGAGCGATCGCCATGCTGTGCTATCCGGAAGCCAACTACGTGTCGGGCGAACTGCTCGTCTGCGCCGGTGGTTTCCGCATCTAGGTGAGAGGTCGACGGCGATGGCGGTGAGCGGAGCGCATGCCTGCGGCGAGGCGCGACGCTTGTGGTTGAAGCAGGCTGGTGCTCTCGCCGGCGCTTCGCTGTTGCCGCTCCCTGTGATGCCGGCCGCCGAAGTGTCGATCGTGCACGCCTTGCCGCGATTGGCGTTGGTGATCGGTAATGCGAACTATGGGCAAGCGCCGCTGAACAACCCGGCCAATGACGCGCGCGCATTTGCCAAGGAACTGCAGCGGGTCGGGTTCAGGCTGAGCTTGCGGCTCGAGGCAAGTCGGCAGCAGATGAGTGAGGCGATCGACGCGTTCTGTGGCGAACTCGCGCGCAGCAGAGGCGTCGGTATCTTCTACTACGCCGGGCACGGCGCGCAACTCGCTTGGCGCAACTATCTGATTCCGGTCGATGCGCGGCTCGACAAGCTCGCCGATCTGCAGACGAAGACGATCGAGCTCAATTCACTGCTCGCTGGCCTGAAGCAGGCGAAGAACCCGATGAACCTCATCATCCTCGACGCCTGCCGTGACAACCCGTTTGGTACGCGCTTGCCGATCGAACAGCCCGGCCTGAGCCAGTTTGATGCGCCGCCGGGTTCGCTGCTCGCCTATGCGACTGCGCCGGGGAATACGGCGAGCGATGGCGACGGCGCCAACGGCTTGTACACGGAGAGCCTCCTGCGTGAGATGAAGGTGCCGGAAACCCGGATCGAAGACGTTTTCAAGCGCGTACGCCTGGCTGTAAGGCGCAGCTCGGAGGGCTTGCAGATCCCATGGGAGAGCACCTCGCTTGATGACGACTTCTTTTTCTTGCCGCCGCAGGAGCTCAGGCGAAAATCCGAAATTGAACTGGAAAGGCTGTTCAACGAGGAACTCGCTCTCTGGCAGGAGATTCGGCTGGCGAAGGAACCCGCGCACTTGGAAGAGTACCTGCGCCGCTATCCCAGCGGAAAATTCTCCGAACTGGCGCAGTTTCGACTCGACCGCTTGTTGAAAGCCGGGGGCGAGAAGGCGATTGTCATCCAGGAGGCGAGGGACAACCCATTCAGCAAGGGTAGCGCGCGGGTAGACACGCAGTTCAAGGTCGGCGAGTGCTGGCGCTACCGCGAGATCGACCTCTATACGAGGCTCGAACTGCGCCGGTTCAGCAACTGCGTGAGCGCGATTACCGAAGGCGAAGTGCACTTCAACGATGGCAGCCTGGTGACCGATCTGTTGGGCAATTTCATCAAACGGCCGCCGGGTTGGCACTACACCGGCGCGCAGTTCTACATTCAGGAATATGCGCTGGGCAAGCGCTGGTCTACCCGTTTTCGCGTGCTGACGCCGAATGGTTTCGACAGCGAAACGGAGTTCGACTTCAGGGTAATCGAGCGCGAGCAGATCACCGTGCCAGCCGGGACTTTCACTGCCTTTCGGGTGGAGGGCGACGGCTGGGGCCGCTCACCGCGGGGAGTGGTCAAACTGCGCGTGGTCTATTGGATCGCGCCGGAAATAAAGCGCGTACTGGCTTCCGATACGAAGCGGAGCCACTTCAATGGCAGGGTACTCAACAATGAGCGTCTCGAACTGACGGCCTACACTCAGTTCCAGCAGAACGGCGATGGCGGGCCAGGCCCCGCTTGCGCCAGCGGTCACGGCTGCCGGGAGTGGCAAGAACAAGGTGACGAGGTGACAAGGTCGAGGTGACAAGGTGGACCGGGCGGAAGACGGTGCCGCCGGGTGCGTTCGCTTGCGTCTGGTCAACCGTGCTGGAGGGTCAGAGCGCCAGCGTATCCTGGCGCTTGCCGATCAGCGGCCCTTGACGTACTGCAGCGTGATTTCGGCGATGCGCTTGCCATACTGGCGGGCGGTCGCCAGGTCGCCTTCGGGGGGAGCCATGTCGGCGCCGATATCGGAATCGCTCTGCGCCATTGCACCAATGAACGAGCCGAGTCGGTTGATGTCGTTGCGGTGGGCCTGCGAACTGTTCGCTGGCAACATGCCGGTGCCGACCCAGATCATCGAGTGCTGCATGGCCAGCGTGACGAAGGACATCAGCGTTGCGTACTTGTCGCCGTTGAGCGAGGCCGAGTTGGTGAAGCCACCGGCAATCTTGTTCCGCCAGGCCTGGGCGAACCAGGGCTTGCTCGAAGCGTCGGCAAACTTCTTGAAGTCGGCGGATGCGTTGCCCATGTAGGTCGGTGCACCGAAGATGATGGCATCGGCGGCATTGAGTTCAGCCCAATGGTTTTCGCTGAGGTCGTTGACGGGGTAGAGCGTCGCGCTGGCGCCGGCAACCGAGCAGGCCCCCTGGTGGACGGCGGCGGCCTGTCGCGCCGTGTGGCCGTAGCCGCTGTGAAAGACGATGGCGATCTTGACCATGGAGGACTCCTGGTAACGGGGTGAGAGGCAGAAGCGCGCGGTCGGTTAGCGTGTGGCCTGGCGCGCGGCGGTCAGCCGGATCAGGTCGCCGACGACGCCGGCGAGCGCTTGCTGCAGCTTCGGGTCGTCCAGCTTGCCGTCGCCAATGACCTTGGCCGCATTGCCCACGGCGAGTTCGTTGGGCGACACGAGGACGCCGAGCCGGGACAGGAGAAGGCGAACGTAGGGCAAGCCTCGGATACCGCCGAGGACGCCGGGTGAGGCGCCAAAGATGGCGGCGGTACGGCCGGAAAGTGCTTCCGGCACGCCGGCAGGGGCCGGGCGTGACAGCCAGTCGATCGTATTCTTCAGCAAGGGTGTGAAAAAGCTGTTGTATTCGGGCGAGGCGATGAGGAAGCCGTCGTGCGCCGCGAACAAGCGTTTCAACTCGATGACGCGCGCCGGCATGCCGGCAGCTTCGAGGTCGCCGTCATAAAGGGGCAAGGTATCGGCTTTCAGGTCGAGCAGCGTCACTTCCGCCCCCTGCTCCTGCGCGATGGCCACGGCAGCGGCGAGCAGTCGCCGATTGAGCGAATCCTTGCGGCCGCTACCGGCAAAGGCGAGCAGACGGACTGTCGGTACGGGCATTCTTCGTCCTTTCAGAGGGGCTGGTCTATCGCTTCGAACAGGATTTTCTCCGACAACTCGTCGACCAACTCGGTTCCCAGTACGACAGAGTCGTTCTGCTCGGCGAGGCTGGCGCCATCGTTGGCGGCTGGCACCACGCCAGCTGTGTCGAAGCTGCCAACGGCATCCAGGTAGGTCGCGCGGCAGCAGCGAGGCGCTCGCGCCTGGGCCGGGCGTCCGGGTGTGCGTGGGTGGTGAGCCAAGGTCCCTCGACGGTGATCGCTGTCACCATCGAATGGCAATACTGTCGGGGCTGTTTGAAGATCAGATCAGGCGAAAAATCCAACCGGGCATGCGCTCGGCTGGCTGCCGGCGGTCGCCGCCTGGCATCGTCAGCATGGTAGGCGAGGGGGCGAGAAACTCGTCATGTTCGGCCCGTCGCGGTGGGCTTTGCCGCCAGAACGTGGGGGAAACCGGCGATTCAACCATGTCGCCCTCAGCTCTGCAGGCCACCGTCCGGCTTGGTCGAGACCACTCGGTCAGCGGCTCCAGCAGGACGAGGTTCGGCCGTGCGCAGCCTCATCTCCGGCTTGCTGATCACTTCGTCAAGGCCAGACGAGTGGGCAGATCGACAGTGCTGCCCGAACGATGGGTAGCGGCGGGAGCGAGGATCGCCGGCTTGCCAGCGTCCAGCCCCGGCGCGCTGCACTGCGCTGGCGGCTGGCTCCGGCCATCCCTGTCCACGCAGAGGCTTTGCGGTTTGGCGGGTTGACAGGGTCTGTCCGAAAATTCGACGCGTCCGTTGTACTCGCATCTGAAGAGTGAGGCGCCCAATGCGGCTTGGCTGGCTTGCAATCCGAGCACTACCACCAGCAGGCTCAGCAATTTCATGGATGACTCCCAAACTTGTCTCTAAGGTGCATGGGCTGCATCTTTGCACGTCTGTGCCGGCGAGCCAGTGTCGAAAATCACGTTTGTCCACCTGCCCCGTAGCCTCCGTGCGGTCGGGGTCAACACGGCGACTGCGGCGGTCTCGAGATGGCCATCAGGCGTAGGCGGTGGCGCCAGCTTGCTGCAGTGAGCGCACTCATCTGTCACGCGTGACGCCTACTCGCGCTATACTCACGTGTTCTATTCCGGGCCGGCCGGGCCGCCTGTCTCGCGTCGTCGCGGCAGCAACCGAATTTTCCGAGGAACGCAATGGACAGCTTGCTCGCCGAGGTTTCGCAATTCTTCTCGCTGGCCGCGACGGGCAGCCTGGTCGACTGGTCGGCGGCGGCGGTGACCAGTTTTGCCTTGATTGCCGCGGCGGAAATCGGCGACAAGAGCCAGCTCGTGTGCATGACGCTTGCTTCCCGCCATCGTCCGGCGCCGGTCATGCTCGGTGCGCTGGCGGCCTTTGCCGTGCTCAATACCTTGGCCGTCGTGTTTGGCGCGGCGATTGCCAGTTGGCTGCCCGAGTATGTGGTCGGCGCGACGGTAGCGGTGCTGTTCGCCGTCTTCGGCATCCACGCTCTGCGCGCCAAGGACGAAGACGATGACGAGGAGGTCGAGGAAAGGAGTGGCCACGGGATCTTTCTGACCACCTTTCTGCTCCTGACGGTGGCTGAGTTTGGCGACAAGACGCAACTCGCCGTCGTTGCCTTGAGCAGCACACACGCGCCAGCGGCCGTCTGGGTCGGCGCCACCGCCGCACTGGCGATGACGTCGGCGATCGGTATCCTGGCAGGCCGGACCATCCTGCAGAGGATTCCGCTTGCACTTCTGCACAAGCTGAGCGGTGCCTTTTTCCTTGTCCTGGCGGTCGTTGCGGCTTACCAGGCGTATGGCGCCTTTACGGGTCGGTGAGCCGCCTGAGCGAGCGCCTGGGTCGGCGCGCCGGCGCGCTGCAGCCTTACCGCGCGCCGGGCCGTCGCCTCCTCTGACTGTTGCCGAGGCGGCCTGATGGCGGCGGATGAAATTGCTCCGGGTTTGCCCGGCCGCACGCGCCAGCGGTTGCCGGTGGCCGTAGCTCCAGCGCTGCGCGCGGTGTGGGCTTTCTCGGTGCGCGCGTTCTGGCTGATCTATTTCGCCTTCGTCCTCCTTATTCTCGGACTGCGCTATCTGGTTCTTCCCGGCATCGAAGCCTATCGTCCGGACATTGAGCGGGAAGCCAGTCGGGCGCTGGGTCTGGCGGTGAGCATTGGGCGAATCGAGGCCAGGTGGGCTGGCCTCAATCCTGATCTGATTCTTTCCGACGTGCGCATTGCTGACCGCAAGGGGCAGCCCGCGCTCGCCTTCAGGCGTGTCGAGAGCGTTCTCTCGTGGTGGTCGCTACCCAGTCTGCAGCTTCGCTTGCGCCTGCTGCAGATCGACCAGCCGACGCTGCATCTGCGGCGCGAGGTGGACGGGCGCTTTTTCATTGCCGGCATCGCGGTCAGCGAGGAGGGCAGCAACAACGATGTCGCCGATTGGGTTCTGGCGCAGAAAAGCATTCGCGTAAGTGGCGCTACCGTCGTCTGGGAGGATGCGAAACGCGGTGCTCCTCCGCTCACCCTGCAACAGGTGAATTTCGCGCTTGACAACGACGGCCGCCGCCACCGTTTTGGTCTGACTGCCGTTCCTCCGACCGAATTCGCCTCTCCGATCGATCTGCGCGGCGATTTTCGCGGCAAGGACATCGAGCAGGCCAGCACGTGGACCGGGCAGGCCTTCGCGCAGCTCGACCAGGTGGACCTGGCCGTCTGGCGCGCCTGGCTGGATTACCCGGTCGCCTTGCCGCGCGGACGCGGCGCGCTTCGCCTGTGGGCGGATTTCGCCGATGGTGGGCTGCGCGAGCTGACCGGCGACTTCGCTCTGGACGACGTGAATCTGCGTCTGGCACGCGATCTGCCGGCACTCGATCTGCTGCACATGTCGGGCCGTGTCGGCGTGCGCTTCCTGGCGGATGGGGCGAGCGTCCAAGCGCGTGGCGTGCAGCTCACGACACGACCGTCGGAAGCGGCTCGTAGTAGCGCTGAGCTGGGCCTGCGCATTGAGCCCAGCGACTTCGCGGTCGACTGGCGACGGCAGAGTGACGGGCAAACAGTGCACGGGAAAGCAAGCGCGAGCAGCTTTGAACTCGCCACGGTTGCTGCGCTGGCGGCTTATCTACCGCTCGATGCCGGTTCGCGCCGACTGCTCGACGACTTCGCCCCGCGCGGCAAGATCAGCGAACTGCGAGCGGCCTGGCAGGGGAGCGTGGATAGATTGAACAGCTACACGCTGAAAGCACGTTTTGACGACCTGGCGTTGAAAGCGCGCGCCTACTTCCCGGGCGTATCCGGCGTCTCCGGTGTTGTGGATGCGAACGAGAAGGGGGGCAGCGCCGAACTGCGCGCCAAGGCGGTGACGCTTGATCTGCCGAGGGTTTTCCCGGAGTCAGCGATTGCGCTTGATACGCTGAACGCACAAGCCCGTTGGAAAATCAGCCAGGGGCAGCTTGACGCCGAACTGCTGCGCGCCGAATTTGCCGGTCCAGACGCCGCCGGTGCGGCGCGCGGCACGTATCGCTTCAACGGCGAGGGTCCGGGCACGGTCGACTTGACCGCCTCGCTGAGCCGCGCGGAGGCGCGCGCCGTGTGGCGCTACCTGCCACGGGCGGTCAATGCGGATGCCCGGCACTGGGTGCGCGATGCGCTCAAGGCGGGTAGCGCGAGCGAGGCGAAGCTCGTTCTGCAAGGCGACTTGGCGCATTTTCCTTTTCTCGACCGTACGCAGGGCCAGTTCCTGGTGACAGTGAAGGCGCGTGATGTCGTTCTCGACTACGCGCAGGGATGGCCCGCGATCAGCGGAATCGAGGCGGATTTACGCTTCGAGGGTGCCGGCATGGTCGTCGAGGCGAAGCGCGGAGCCATTCTCGGTGCGCGCCTCGGGCCGACGCGAGCCCAGATTGCCGACTTCGATGCACCGGTGGCGACGCTCAAGGTAAAGGGAGTGGCCGAAGGCGAAACGGCAGAGTTTCTCAAGTTCATCGCGCAGAGCCCGGTGGCGGCACAGATTGACCACTTTACCGCGCCGATGGGCGCCATCGGCAAGGGGCGGCTCGATATCGGTCTGACGATACCGCTCGCCGAGGTGCACCTGCCGGAGTCCAGGGTCGACGGCAGCTACACCTTCCTCGCCAACGAAGTGACGGTTGATCCGGCGCTGCCGCCTCTGCGCCAGGTCAATGGCACGCTGAACTTCAGCGAGAAGGACCTGCGCGTCAATGAAATCGCGGCCAGCTTCCTGGGCGGCCCGGTGAAGATCAGGGGCAGTGTCCAGGGTGGGCGCGTTCTGGTGACCACCAGCGGGACGATCGCTGCCGAGGAAGTCCGCCGGCGTGCCGAGCTGCCGCTTTTCGAAGCGCTTTCCGGCAGCACCACCTATCGGGCTGAGATTCGTATCCGCAAGCGCGAGGTCGAACTGGTCATCGAGTCGAATCTCGTCGGTATCGCTTCAACGCTGGCCGCGCCGTTCGCCAAGGCGGCCAGTGACGTACTGCCGCTACGCATCGAGAGCGCTGTGTTACCGACGGCGGCGCAGCGCAGTGGAACTCCAATCGTACGCGAGCAGTTGCGCGCAACGCTCGGCAGCATTCTCGGCCTGCAACTGATTCGCCGCAAGCAGGGCGATGAACGCGTGCTTGAGCGTGGGGCGATTGCCATCGGTCGGCCGCCGGGGCAGATTCCCGAACGTGGCATCGTGTTCGGGATCAGCGCGCGGCTGGTCGATCTCGACTATTGGCGGAACGTCTGGCGTGGGCGCGGCAAGGATGGCGCCTCATCCGCCGGCAGCAGCCTGCCGCCGCTCACTGTCGACCTGAAGGCAGACGAGCTGGTCATCCTCGGCAAACACTACAACGAGGTCAGCGCCGGCATCAACGGCGCGGCGGCCCAGTGGCGGGGCTATGTGAACGCGCGTGAGGCAATCGGAAGCTTTCAATGGGACGGGACCGGCGCCGGCAAGCTGAGCGCGCGTTTCAAGAAATGGCGGCGCCCGGAAAAGACCAGTGAGCAAGGCGGCACGAGCGAACTGCTCGACGAGTTGCCAGCGCTGGATATCGTGGTCGACGATTTCATCGTCGGCGACCACCACTTCGGCCATCTTGACGTGCAGGCGCACAACGACGGCGGCATCTGGTTGCTTGACCGGATCGTGTTGAGCAATCCCTTCGGCAGCCTGACCGGGCGAGGGCAGTGGCAGGTGGCCAACGGCAATCGCACGCAACTGGATTTTGCCCTGGAAAGCAATGATGTCGGCAGGTTGCTCGATCGATTGGGCCATGGCGGAACGATGCGTGCAGGCAATGCGACGATGAACGGCCGGATCGGCTGGCAAGGGTCGCCGGCGGCGCTCGATTACGCGACGTTGAGCGGCGACATGGCGCTTGAAGCGAATAAGGGCCAGTTCCTCAAGCTCGACCCTGGTGCAGCCGGCAAGCTGCTCGGTCTGATCAGCCTGCAGGGCTTGCCGCGCCGTTTTCTGCTCGATTTCGGCGATGTGTTCAGCGAAGGCTTCGCGTTTGACCGGATCAGCGGGAAAATGACGGTGAGCAGCGGTTTGATGCGCTCGGATCGCCTGCAGATCGACGGGCCGGCGGCGCGTGTCGTGCTGCGTGGAGAGACCGACCTGAAGCGGGAAACGCAGCGTCTGGCGGTCAGTGTGCAACCTGAACTCGGGGGCAGTGCGGCGCTCGGTGTTGCCGTGGTCAATCCGCTGGCCGGCGTGGCCACCTTGCTGGCGCATCGAATGCTGCAGAATCCGCTCAACCGGGTTTTCGCGTCCGAGTACCTGATTACCGGTACCTGGGCCGATCCCAAGGTGGAAAAGCTGACCGGTGCCAAGGCGGCGCCGGCCAGTGTGCCCTGATCGCTGGCAGCATAGGTGCTGTCGGCCGAATGGAGAGTGTATGAACGAATCGACTGGCGGGCAGGCGCACCGGCGCTGGCGCGTTGCCGCACTGCAAATGGTTTCTACGCCGCGCGTCGCTGACAACCTGCACAGCGCTGCGCGGCTGATCGACGAAGCGGTGGCGCAGGGGGCGCAACTCGTGGCCCTGCCCGAGTATTTCGCCATCATGGGGATGAACGACACTGACAAGGTGAGCCTGCAGGAGGACGCCGGTGGTGGGCCGATCCAGGATTTTCTCGCCGCGGCAGCCGCTCGCCATGGCATCTGGCTGATCGGCGGATCGCTGCCGCTGCGCACTGACGATCCGGGCAAGGTGTTCAATTCCTGTCTGGTTTATCGCCCAGACGGGCAGCGTGCGGCGCGCTACGACAAGATCCACCTCTTTGGCTTTCGCCAAGGAAACGAGAACTACGACGAAAGCGCAACGATCAAAGCGGGTACTCGGGCGGTCGCCGTCGATACCTCGCTTGGCCGCGTCGGATTGTCGATCTGCTACGACCTCAGGTTCCCGGAGCTTTATCGCGCATTGGGGGTCACAGACCTGCTGGTCATTCCGGCGGCATTCACCGAGACGACCGGGCGGGCGCACTGGGAAATCCTTCTGCGCGCGCGGGCAATCGAGAATCAATGCTACGTCCTGGCGGTGGCGCAGGGCGGTCGGCACGAAAACGGACGCGAGACGCACGGCAACAGCATGCTGGTAGACCCCTGGGGCGACATTCTCGCGCGCCAGGCGAAAGGGCCGGGAGTCGTCATCGGAGATCTGGAAGAAGCACGCCTGGCGGAGGTTCGCGCCAGTCTGCCGGCGCTTCGCCACCGGGTAATGTGAAGAGAAGGCAAGGCAAGCTCGACCCACCCGCAGTTGTCATGGGAACCACTGTATGACCGCCAGAAACCAGACCCTGCTGACGCAGGCCAGGAACACCCTGCTCACTCCCTATGGTCTTGACCAGGCCGATTTGCAACGCGTCTTCGGCCGGATCATGGCGCATCGGGTCGACTATGCCGATCTCTACTTCCAGTACACGCGTTGCGAGGCGTGGAGCCTCGAGGAAGGAATTGTCAAGGCCGGCAGTTTCAACATCGACGAAGGCGTGGGCGTGCGCGCGCTGGCCGGCGAGAAGACCGCCTTCGCCTATTCCGACGACATCAGCGCACAGGCGCTCGACGATGCGGCGAGCGCTGTGCGCGCGATTGCCGCGGCGGGTGAGGAACGGCGGGTGCCGCTGACCCGGCGCAAAGGCGGGCATGCGCTCTATGCAGCGAACGATCCGCTCGCCTCGCTGGACGCGGCGAGCAAGGTCCGCCTGCTCGAACGGCTGGAAGCGCTGGCGCGTGCCGAGGACCCGCGGGTCAAACAGGTGATGGCGCATCTGGCTGGCGAGTACGAGGTGATTCTCGTCGCGGGCAGCGACGGACGGCTGGTGGCCGACATTCGACCGCTGGTACGCGTTTCGCTGACCGTCATCGTCGAGGAGAACGGTGAGCGCGAGCAGGGCTCCTCCGGCGGCGGCGGCCGGACCGACTATGCCTTCTTCAGCGATGCGCTGCTGCAGACCTATGCGCGGGAAGCCGTACATCAGGCGCTGACCAATCTCGGTGCGCAGCCGGCACCCGCCGGGACGATGACGGTCATTCTCGGTCCTGGCTGGCCGGGAATTCTGCTGCACGAAGCGGTCGGTCACGGTCTGGAAGGCGACTTCAACCGCAAGGGAAGCTCGACGTTTGCCGGGCGCGTGGGCAGCCGGGTGGCCGCCGCGGGCGTCACCGTGATTGATGACGGTACGCTGCCGGGTCGCCGCGGTTCGCTCAATATCGACGACGAAGGCAATCCAACGCAGCGCACCGTATTGATCGAAGACGGCATTCTGCTCGGCTATCTGCAGGATAGTCTGAATGCCCGCCTGATGGGCGTGGCCTCGACCGGCAACGGGCGGCGCGAATCCTTTGCTCACCTGCCGCTGCCGCGCATGACCAATACCACGATGCAGGCTGGCGACCGGCACGCCGAGGAAATCATCGCCTCGGTCAAGAAGGGAATCTACGCAGTCAACTTCGGCGGTGGTCAGGTCGACATCACGAACGGCAAGTTCGTCTTTTCGATGTCCGAAGCCTATCTGATCGAGAACGGCAAGGTCGGCGCACCGGTCAAGGGCGCGACCCTGATCGGCAGCGGACCGGAAGCGATGACGCGGGTTTCGATGATCGGCAATGACTTGCGCCTCGACCCCGGCGTCGGCACCTGCGGCAAGGATGGACAGAGCGTACCGGTCGGCGTCGGCCAGCCGACGCTGCGTATCGACGGTCTGACGGTTGGCGGAACCGCCTGACGGCCGATCCCGCCGGGCGCTTGCCTGCAATGGTCGCCGCCCGGCGGTGTACAATCGCTGACCTTGGACACGGCTGGAGGCGTTGCGATGCTTGGGAAAGTAGCGTGCCGTTGGTGTTTTGTCGTCTTGGCGCTGTTTGTGCACGTGTCGGCGGCGGCTGAGATTGCCGACATCAATTCCGCGATCAACAAGGCCGGCCGCCAGCGCATGCTCTCGCAGCGCATGGCCAAGTGCTTCTTCCAGATCGGCCTGGGGGTGGACAGCGATCGTTCGCGCCGCGTTCTCGACGCTTCGGTAGCGCTTTTCGAGCGGCAGCTTGGCGAGCTGAAGAGCTTTGCTCCGTCGCCCGAGATCCGGGAGACTTATCAGAAGTTGGACAGGGCTTGGGTGGCGTATCGCCAGGTGCTGATCGCGGCCGTACCGAAGCAAGCCGAAGGCGCACGTATCCTGCAACTGTCGGACGAGGTTCTGCGCCTCGCGCATCAGGGTACGCAGCAACTCGAAAGCCGTTCCGGCACGACTTCCGGCCGCCTGGTGAATATCGCGGGCCGCCAGCGCATGCTCTCGCAACGGATGGCCAAGTTCTACCAGGCGGCGGCTTGGGGGATTGGCGGCGAGCAGACGGGGGCAGAAATCGACAAGGCACGCAGCGAGTTTGTCAGCGCGCTGGACGAACTGAACGCGGCGCCGACGAACAATGCGGCGCTACGCGAAGAACTCGACCTGGTCAAGCAGCAGTGGATGTTCTTTGCGAACGCGCTGAGTCAGCCTGCCGGTGCCGACAAGCGGCCGCCGACCACGGTGGCGACGACCAGCGAGCGCATTCTGGAAACTATGGAAAACGTCGTTACCTTGTACGAAAAGCTTGCCAGATAACCGGTTACGGCCCCCCGTCGCCCAGCCGAGTGGCGCCGGCATCCGCCTTGCCCGCGCCTTGCACGGCTATAATGCGCGGTTTTCGAGCAGGGTGCTCCGGCGTGCAGGTGCCCATTTGGCAGTTCGGCGAAGCTGATCGGGGCAGCGGCCTGTCGTAGTGCCCAGTGCCCCCTGTCGCACGCCTGCCTGCCCGGTGCGCCAAGCAGCACGGTCGGTTCAACATCTTTGGAGTGCAGATCATGTCGCCGCAGTTTGTCGTCCAGCCGCGGAACAGTGTCGTTCTGACGTGGGCCAGAGAGGCGGCAAGGCCGGGCGCACAGCAGGTTGAGGGTTGGAGCGAGCGATGACCAGCTTTGCCTTGACCGTCTTTCTGTCGGCGTTTCTGCTTTTCCAGATTCAGCCGATCATCGCCAAGATGATCCTGCCGTGGTTCGGCGGTTCGTCGTCGGTGTGGAGCACTTGCCTGGTCTTCTTTCAGGTCGAACTGCTGCTGGGCTATCTTTACGTTCACGTCTTGCACGAGTGGCTGGCGCCACGCCGGCAGAATCTGGTCCATTGTGCCCTGTTGCTGGTCAGCCTGGCGACGCTGCCGGTGGTCGCCGATCCGGCGTGGAAAGGGATGACGCTCGACAACCCGACGTGGAACGTTCTGCTCGTTCTCGCCTCGGCCGTCGGCTTGCCCTATCTCCTGCTGTCGACGACCGGTCCGTTGATGCAGGCGTGGTACGCCCGGGCTTTCGCCAGCTTGATGCCGTACCGGCTGTACGCCCTGTCGAACCTGGCCTCGATGCTCGCCTTGCTGAGCTATCCGGTCTTGGTCGAACCCAACTTTCCCGTTCTGGCGCAGGCGCAAGGCTGGTCGTTCGCCTATGTCGCGTTCGTCGTCGCGTGTTTCGCCAGCGCCTGGCAGTCGTGGCACGGCGTCGCGAGCGAGCGCGAGAACGCGGCGAGCAGGCCAGAGACGGCGCCGCCAACCTGGCGCGAATGCCTGTTGTGGGTCGGCCTCGCGATGAGCGCATCGCTGCTGCTGCTGGCCGTTACCCGCCATCTGACGCAGGACGTGGCGCCGGTTCCCTTCCTCTGGGTGTTGCCGCTGAGCATCTATCTGCTCAGCTTCATCCTTTGTTTCGATGCTCCGCGCTACTACCACCGGCGTGGCTTTCTCTGCGCGCTGCCGATCGCTTTCCTGACCCTCGACGTCGTTCTCGAAGGCGCCGGATTGGGCGTGCCGGTGCTGGTCGCCTTGCTCGCCGGTTCGCTCTTCGTCTTCTGCATGGTCTGCCACGGCGAGCTCGTTCGGCGGCGGCCACCGGTACGTCACCTGACGCTGTTCTATCTGATGCTGTCGATCGGTGGAGCTTTGGGCGGAATGTTCGTCGGCCTGCTGGCGCCGGCGATTTTCAACGCCTACTACGAATTGCCCATCGGTCTATTCCTGTGCGCCGGACTGGTGATCGTCATCCTCTGGCAGGAGGTTCGGCCGGGTTGGCGCTGGCTGCTCGTTGCCGCCCTGCTTGCCTATGGCGTCCGCCTCGGGCAGATCTCCTATGACTACGTGGCCGACTATCGGCGCGTCCTGCGCAACTTCTACGGTCAGTTGCGCATCGACGACGTCAGCTACGACGATCTGGGGGTGAAACGCCGGATGCAGCATGGCGAGGTTTACCACGGCGAGCAGTTCATGGCCGAGCAGTATCGGCGCCAACCGACCGCCTACTACTGCGAGAAATCGGGCATTGGTCTCGCTTTGCGCAGCCTGGCCGGTGACCCGCCGCTGAAGATCGGCGTGCTTGGTCTGGGCGCCGGGACGCTGGCTACCTATGGCCGGGCAGGCGACCAGATGCGCATGTACGAAATCAACGAGCAGGCGCTGGAACTGGCGCGCAGCGAGTTCACCTACCTCGCGGATTCCCCGGCGGAGATTGCGCACGTGCTCGGCGACGGGCGGCTGATGCTCGAACGCGAACCTGCGCAGGGCTTCGACCTGCTGGCCATCGACGCCTTCTCGGGCGATTCGATCCCAACTCATCTGCTCACCATCGAGGCAATGCAGGCGTATCTGCGCCACGTGAAGAACGACGGTGTGCTTGCCGTGCACATCACCAACCGCTACCTCGACCTGCGGCCGGTGGTCGCTGCGGCGACCGAGAAACTTGGCCGCGTGGCGCTGATTCACCAACTGCAACGGGAAGAAGGCGACGCCTTCTGCCGGCGGACAGTGTGGGTAATGATCGCATCGGCCGAGCGGGCGGCCAGCCTGTCGGCGCGAATTCCGGGTGCCGAGGTGCTGGTCGCTCGTCCGGGCTTCAGCCTGTGGACCGACAGTTTCTCGAACCTGCTGGGAATCCTGCGTTGAGCGGCTCGCCCTTCGCCGAAAGGAGATCACGTGACAACTTCAGCCGCGGGTGAAAGCCCGACCATCGTGCGCGGTGTCTGCCCGCACGACTGTCCCGATACCTGTGCGCTCGACCTGACGGTGCATGACGGTCGGGTGATCAAAGTGGTCGGCGCCGCGGACCATCCGCCGACCGACGGCGTATTGTGTACCAAGGTCGCTTTCTACCCCGAACGGCTGCACCACCCCGATCGGCTGCTCTTTCCGCTGCGTCGGGTGGGCACCAAGGGGCCAGGCGCGAAGTTCGTGCGCATATCCTGGGACGAGGCGCTGGCGACGATCGTCGAGCGTTTCCAGCGCATTATCGCCGAAGACGGCGCCGAGTCGATCGTTCCCTACAGTTATGCCGGCAATTCCGGTCTGCTTGGTTACGCTTCGATGGACCGCCGCTTTTTCCACCGCCTCGGGGCTGCCCAACTCGACCGCACGATCTGCGCCAGCGCCGGCGCCATGGGGTATGCGGCGACGATCGGCGCGATGCGCGGCTTCGACCCAGAGAACATCGTCGACGCCCGCCTGATCATCCTCTGGGGGACGAACAGCGTCGTCTCCAATCTGCATTTCTGGCGACTCGTGCAGCAGGCGAAGCGGCGCGGCGCGCGTCTCGTCGCGATCGATCCCTTGCGCACGGCGACCGCCGAGAAGTGCGATCAGCACCTGGCGCTGGTGCCGGGGACCGACAGTGCGCTGGCCCTTGGCCTGATGCACGTCCTGATCAGCGACGGGCTGCTCGATCGCGACTACATCGACCGTCACTGCATCGGCTTTGCAGCGCTTGCCGAGCGCGCGGCGGAGTATCCGGTGGACCGTGCGGCAGCCCTCTGCGGGATCGACGCAGGCGAGATCGAAGCACTCGCGCATGCCTATGCGACGACGCAGCCAGCCGCCATCCGCACCAATTACGGGATCAACCGGACCGCCGGCGGCGGTATGGCGCTGCGCGCGATCGCCTGTCTGCCGGCACTCGTCGGTGCCTGGCGGCATCCCGCCGGGGGGGTTCTGCTGTCGACTTCGGGCAACTATCCGGTGGCCAGCGCAGCGCTCGAACGGCCCGACCTGATGCCGCTGCCGCGGCCGCGAACGATCAACATGAGCACCATCGGCCACGATCTTCTACACGCTACACCGCCGATCAAGGCGCTCTTCGTCTACAACAGCAACCCGCTGGCGGTTGCGCCGCAGTCGGGCGAGGTCGTGCGCGGCTTTGCGCGCGAAGACCTGTTTACCGTCGTGCACGACCTTTTTCAGACGGATACGGCGGACTACGCCGACCTCGTGCTGCCGGCTGCCAGTCACGCCGAGCAACTCGACATTCACAAGTCGTACGGGCATCTGTACGTGCAGGTCAATCGGCCGGCGATTGCGCCGATCGCCGAGGCGCTGCCGAATACCGAACTCTTCCGGCGTCTGGCGCGGGCGATGGGGTTTCGCGAAGCCTGCTTTGCCGACAGCGACGAAGACCTTTGCCGGCAGGCTTTCGACTGGCAGGACGAGCGCCTGGCCGGACTCTCATGGGAGAAACTCAAGGCCGACGGGCACGCCCGGCTGCACCTGCCGCGTGGCGCCGCGCCTTTCGCCGACGGGGCCTTTCCGACACCGTCCGGCAAGTGCGAGTTCTTCAGTGAAACGCTGGCGCGCGCCGGTCTCGATCCGCTGCCCACCTTCATCGCACCGCGCGAATGGCGGGAAAGCGATCTCGCCAGCGAATTTCCGCTCGCGCTGATCACGCCACCGGCGCGCAATTTCCTCAATAGCACTTTCGCCAACTCGGCGCGTTTTCTCGCCCAGGAAAAGTCGCCCGCCGTCTGGCTCCATCCGGTCGACGCGGCCGCGCGCGGCATCGACGGAGGCGAGTCAGTGCGCGTGTTCAACCGGCGCGGCGAGTTTCACGCGCGTGCTGTCGTCAGCGAACGCACACGCGTCGGCGTCGCGCAGGCAACGTCGATCTGGTGGCGCAAGCTGTCGCCCGACGGCCGCAACTGCAACGAAGTGACCAGCCAGGAGCTCACCGACATGGGCGGCGGCGCCACCTTCTACGATTGCCTGGTCGAAGTGTGCCGAATCTGATCCAACCTTCGATTCCGCGTTCTATGCACTTCACCGTCAGAAGCCGCCGAGTTGCGCGGTTCGCTGTATCAACCTTCGATCGCTGCGCTGTGCTGACCACCACATCGTGCCGTGGACGGTGCGACGCCGGAGGTGGCCTGTGGCATGGTCCTCGCGTCGGCCATCCGAGCCGCGGCGTAGGAAGCGAGGAATGGGGGAGTGGGTTCTGCGGATCTCTGGACCATGGGCAAGTGCGCACCGGGTGCCTGGCCGTGGCAAAGTCTGACGATTTTTCGGCCGCACTTCACTGCACCCTCAAGTTCAGCCACTATTGGCCGTTTCGTATGGCATCCCACCAGGTCGACAGGTAGCGCCACGCGGGTCGCTTGGACGCGGCCGGCTGGGCTGCACGTCGCGAAGCAGATTCACTGTCCAAATGGTTGGCGCCGCTTCTCTTGGCAAGCTTCGCGGCAGGACTCGTTCTAGCGATTGCAGGGCGCAGGCAGATGGAAGCTTCATACAAGCTGATTGCGAGGATTCACGAAGGCGCTTCGCTGACCCTCTGGAGAGCGCTGCGCGCCTCCGATTCTCGGCCGGTGCTGCTGAAGACCGGCCGATGTGCGGACGACGACGCAGTCGCGGCGGTGCACAACGAGGCGGAGCTTCTGGCGAGCGTCGCGGGCGAAGGTATCGTCCGCTTGCTCGGCATCGACGAGAGCGATGCCATTCCGCGACTGATTCTCGACGATCCGGGCGGCATTCCGCTCAGTGATTGTTTCACGGCCGGCAAGCCGGACGTCGACACTTTTCTGTGCATCGCTTTGCAGGCCGCTCAGGCGCTGGGCAAGGTTCATTCCGCCGGGATCGTCGTTGGCGACATCAACCCGGAGAACTTTCTCTATCAGCCGGAGCGTCGCCAACTCAGACTGCTCGGGCTTGCCGCCGCCATTCATGGTCCTCGGGCCCGGCAGCCGTTCGATTCGCCGACGAGACTTGCCGCATTGCTGCCCTATGTGTCGCCGGAACAGACCGGGCGGATGAATCGCGGCGTCGATCAGCGAAGCGACTTCTACTCGCTGGGCGTGATGTTCTACGCGCTGACCACGGGCCAGCTTCCATTCGTCTCCGACGATCCGCTTGAGATCGTTCACGCCCACCTGGCGGTCGTTCCACCCGATCCGACCACGCTCGACGATGCCATTCCGGCGACGATCTCGCGGATTATCCTCAAGCTGATGAGCAAGACGCCTGAGGAGCGCTACCAGTCAGCCGCCGGGCTATGTCGCGATCTGGAGCGCTGCGCGTCGGAGTGGCGCGACAAACACGAAATTGGCAACTTCCCGCTGGGAAACTACGATCCCTCGATCAAGCTGCGGATTCCGCGCAAACTTTACGGCCGCGACAAGGATGTTGCCGCGATGCTCTCGGTCTTCAACGAGGTGGCCGAGGGGGCGAGCGCGCTGCTCCTGATCGCCGGCCATTCCGGCGTGGGCAAGTCCTCCCTGGTGCACGAGATGTTCTTGCCGATCAGCGAACGGAGAGGCTTCTTTCTCGAAGGGAAGTTCGAGCAGTACCGGCGCGACATCCCGTTCTTCGCCTGGCGTCAGGCGCTCGACGGTTTCGTGCGCTTCCTGCTGCGCTGCCCGGAGAACGAGCTGGCGGTTTGGCGACAAGCGCTGCAACAGGCCTTGGCGGGCAGTGGCCGCGTGATGACCGAGCTGTTGCCCAACCTCGAAGTGATCATCGGCCCGCAACCGCCGGTGCCCGAACTCAAGGGCCAGGAGGCTCTGAACCGCTTCGCCTATGTCGCGCAGCAGTTCGTCAGCGCGCTGGCCCACGCGCGGCATCCGCTGGTCATCTTTCTCGACGATCTGCAATGGATCGACGCCGCTTCGCTTGGCCTGCTGCAAAGTCTGCTGAGCGATACCACGCTTACCCATGCGCTGTTCGTTGGCGCCTATCGCGACAGTGAAGTTGCGCCGGGAGACGCGCTCACCGCCGTCATCGCCGATCTGGAAAGTCGAAAAGTTCACGTACATCGCTTGTCCGTGCGCAACCTCGAGCCGGGAGAAGTCGCCAGTCTGATCAGAGACGCCTTGCCCGATGCGCTGTCCGACAGCGCATCGCTGGCGCGCCTCGTCTACGCGAGGACCGGCGGCAACGCGTTTTTTGTCCATCAGGTTCTGCATCTTCTGCAGGCAGGCGACTACTGGGATTTCGACCCCTTGCGCGGGGTCTGGCACCTGGACAAGGACAAGGCGAATGCCCTGCAGCTCACCGATAATGTCGTCGATCTGCTGGTCGAAAAGATTCGTGGCCAACTCTCGGTCGAACTGGCGCAGTTTCTCGCCTTCGCCGCGTGTATCGGTAATCGTTTCGATCTGCCGATGCTCGATCGACTCAGCTCACATACGCTCGCCGACGCTCGCCAGGTGCTGCGTCTGGCGATTCGGGATGCTTGGATCACGACGGACGCCGGCGACTTCGCGTTTTCGCACGACCGCGTGCAGCAGGCCTTCTATCAGCTGATTCCGCAAGAGGAGAGACAGCGAAACCACTTGCAGATTGCCCGCACGCTGTCGGCTGGCGACGAGGTGCCCGAGGAATGGATTTTCGATGCCGCCAATCACCTCGGCCATTGCCTCGCGCTGATCTCCGAGCGCGACGAGCGCTACCGTTTTGCTGACCTGTCGCGCATTGCCGGCGAAAAGGCGAACCGCACGGCCGCTTACGAAACCTCGTTCAGGTACTACCTTCAGGGCATTGACTTGCTCCCCGCAGGGCACTGGCAGGAGCGCCACGCCGCTAGCGTCGAGCTGTTTCTCGGCGCCGCCGAAGCCGCTTTTCTGGTCGGGCACTTCAGCGAAATGGAACGTTTCTGCCAGGCGGTGACGGCTGCTTCGAGCGCAGTGCTGGATCGGATCAAGGTCTGCGAAATCCTGGTCAGCGGAAAGCTGGCACAGACGCGCTTGCAGGAAGCGATGGACATCGGTATCGAGGCCTTGCGTCTGCTGGGCGTTGATTTTCCCGCGCAGATCGAGGAAACGCACTGGCAGACCTGGCGGGATCGGGTCAGCGCTTCCTTGGCCGACCGACCGGTGTCGGCCTTGATCGATGCGCCGGAAATGACCGATCAGAATGCCCTGATGAAGCTGCGCATCCTGTCGCGGCTGCTGCCCGCGGTCTACAAGTTCAGTCCCGACCATCTGCCGCTGATCACGGCAGAAATGGCAATGGCCAGCATCGAGCACGGAAACACCGGGCTGTCCGCGTTTGGCTACAGTTGTCACGGGATGATTCTGGTCGGATTTTTCGCCGACTACGAAACGGCCTGGGAGTACGCACATCTGAGCCGGGCGATCATCGACCGATACGGGGCAAGAAACGTCATCCCGCGCGCGTACCAGATCATCGAGGCGACAATCCGGCACTGGAAGGAGCATGCTGCCGCCACCATCGCACCGCTGGAAATGGCCTATCACAGCGGACTGGAAACTGGCGATCTGGAGTACGCCAGCTACTGCGCGGAGTTCGAGGCGATCCACCGATACCTGCTCGGCGAGCCGCTGCTCAGCCTGCGTCCGACGATGGACGCCTACGCGCTGGCAATCGACAAAACCGGGCAGACGGTGGCGCTGAATCACCACCGCCCGGTGCAACAGGCCGTGCATAACCTGCTCGGTGAAGCGACGGACAGCACCACCCTGCGCGGCTCGGCTTTTGACGAAAGCAGCGAACTGGCGACGCTGGTGGCTTACAACGACCGCCTGTGTCTGCTCATCGTTTACCTGCAGAAGATCCTCCTCGCTCTGGTCTTCCGTCAGCCGAGACAGGCGGGAGAGTTCGCGCTCGTCGGGGCGCAATACGCCGACGGGGCGCCCGGCTGCTTCGTCCTGCCGTTCTTCCTGGCCTATGAACTGCTGGCGCTGATCGGCGCCAGCCGCGTCGACCCCGCTTTTGCCGATCAGCGCGTCAAGCGCCTGATCGCTGCTTTCAGCGCACGCCTGAGCGCTGCGGCGCGGCAGGCACCAATGAACTATCGTCACCTCTTCGACTTGGTGACGGCGGAGTCCGCTGCGCTGGAGGGACGCGACGCCGAGGCGCAGGCCGGCTACGAAACGGCGATCGACGGGGCCAATCAGGGGGGCTTTCTGCGCGAAGCCGCACTTGCCTGCGAACTGGCCGCCGAGTTCTACTTGTGCCGCGGGCAGCAACGCCTGGGCGACTTTTACATCGCCAATGCACACGCCGCCTACCAGAAATGGCAGGCCGGGGCCAAAGTGCGCGAACTCGCCATCCGCCATCCGTTTCTGCCCGCCCCGCCGGGTCGCGAATCGGGGCGGACATCGCCCGCCGAGCGGGTCGACCTCGACTTGTCGACCGTGCTCAAGGTCTCGCAGTCCCTTTACCGCGTAATGGATTTGAACGCGCTGTTGCAGAAAATGATGCGACTGATCGTCGAAAACAGCGGTGCGCAACGAGGCTGCCTGCTGGTCGAGAAGGCGGGCGAATGGTTCATCGAAGCGGAATTGGATGCCACGCAGGGCAACGTAGTGACCCGCCCGGCGGAGAATCTGGAGACCGCCAGCAGCGTGCCGGCGAGCATCGTCCGCTATGTCGCGCGCACGCATACGGCGGTCGTGCTCAACGACGCCGCGCGGGAAGGCGCGTTCAGCAACGATTCCGTCGTCCGCCAATTGCAGGCCAAGTCGCTGCTCTGCATTCCGTTTATCAGCCAGGGTCGGCTGAGCGGCGTGCTCTACCTCGAGAACAACCTGGTCACGGGCGTTTTCTCAGCCGACCGCGCGCAGTTGCTCGAAGTCTTGTGCGCGCAAGCCGCCACAGCGCTCGAGAACTCGCGCCTATATGACGAAATGGAGCAGCGCGTCGCCACCCGCACCGCGGAGTTGTTGCGCGCCAGCCAGGAAGCGCGAAACGCCACCGAACTGGCCGAAGCTCGCGCCGCCGAACTCCGCCGGCAGGCCACCTTCATACAGGCGATTCTGGAGAATATCGCCGACGGAATCGTCGCCTGCGACGAGAACGGAACGCTGACCCTGTTCAACCGCGCCACGCGTGAGATACACGGCGTCGAACAAGCCGACCTGCCCCCGGAAAAGTGGGCCGAGCACTACGACCTCTACAAAGCCGACGGCAAGACGCGGATGAGCATGACCGACATTCCGCTCTACCGCGCATTTCGCGGCGAACGGCCGCGCAACGTCGAGATGGTCATCGCGTCCAGACGGGGCGAACCACGCGTCGTCCTGGCCTCGGGGCAGGCGATGATCGACGACAGCGGCAAACAGCTCGGCGCCGTGGCTTCGATGCACGATGTCACCGAAGAGAAGCGCATCCAGGCCCAACTGAAAATGGCCAAGGAAGCTGCGGAGGCGGCGAATCGGGCAAAGAGCGTCTTTCTGGCCAACATGAGCCACGAATTGCGTACGCCGCTGAACGCGATTCTCGGTTTCTCGGAACTGATGTGGCGGGATGAGGCGACGACCGATCATCAACGGCAACGCCTGGACATCATCAATCGCAGCGGCAAACACCTGCTGGCGCTGATCAACGATGTCCTCGACATGGCCAAGATCGAGGCCGGGCGCGTCCAGCTCGAGATCGTGCCCTTCGACCTGGGTGCCTTGACCGGCGAGCTGATGGAGCTGATGCGCGTGCGGGCCGTCGAGAAGGATCTGGAGTTGGCGCTCGAACAATCTCCCGATCTGCCGCGCTTGATCCGCGGCGACCAGACCAAGCTGCGGCAGGTGCTGGTCAATCTGCTCGGCAACGCGATCAAATTCACCGGCGCAGGCCGCATAACTTTGCGCCTGGCGGCGGTACCCGATGCCTACGGCTTTCGCCTGCTGGTCGATGTGGAAGACAGCGGTCCCGGCATCGCGCTGCAGGATCAGACACGGATCTTCGAACCCTTCGTACAACTGGATCAGGCAGCTCAGCAAAAGGGCACCGGGCTCGGGCTGACGATCTCTCGACAATTTGTTCAGCTGATGGGCGGCCAACTCACGTTGACCAGCCAACTCGGACAGGGAAGTCGTTTTCGGGTCGAAGTGCCGGTCGAGGCGGCTACACCATCCGAAATGCCGCTGCACGCCGACGAAGACAGAGAAGTGGTCGGGCTGGTTGCCGGCCAACCGGTTTATCGCATCCTGATTGTCGAAGACCAGCCCGAGAACGCCCTGCTGCTCCGCAACTGGTTGGAGGGTGCCGGTTTCCAGACGCAGATCGCCGAAAACGGGCGCCAGGGCGTGGCGCTGTTCCAGACGTGGCAGCCGCATCTGATCTGGATGGATCGGCGCATGCCGGAGATGGACGGATTGGAGGCGACCCGGCAGATCCGTGCCTTGGACGGTGGACGCGCGGTAAAGATCGTCGCCGTGACTGCCTCGGTCTTCGCTGACGAAGACGCCGCCATGTTGGCGGCGGGGATCGACGATGTGCTGCACAAGCCGGTTCAATCCTCAGCCATTTTCGACTGCCTGGCGCGCATGCTCGGCGTCTCCTACCTTTATCGGGAGAGTTCAGCGCGATCAGGAGCAAGAACAGCCACCCATGCGACGAACAAGGCCTCGCTGGCCAGCTTGCCGGAAAAGCTGCGCCGCGAACTGATCGACGCCTTGCTGGTATTGGACACCCAGCGCATCAATGCGCTCGTCGCGCAAGTCGCCGAAGTGGACCCAGCGGCGGGACAGTTCCTGCGCGGCCGCACCGCCGACTTCGAGTACGAGGCGATCGACAAGGCGCTGCGAAGCGGCCTTTGATGGCCGGGCACCAGCCTCTCGAAGTCGTCGCCGGACGCGACTGCCCTGTGCTGCTGTTCAGGCGCCTGGTGGCCAACAATGCCTTGCTCGGCGGCAAGTCTGCGCCCGCGCAAAACCAGTTGACGGCGGTAATGCAGCGGGCGATCAGCGCTTACCGATGGCTGACCATCGACGAGATCGGCTACCTGCTGATGAGCCGCGAGCAGGCCAAGCTCGTCTTACAGGTGATCGCGGGTGAGCTAGAAGCTTGACGCGAGTAACTGTCTTGGAATACAAGCGAACACCTCGCGTCGCAACGCTCCGACTGTCCAGTCTGGCGTGAGATCAGTGTCCAGTTTGCGTGGACTACACAGCGGTTGTGCTTCTTCGACGAAATAGGACCACCGAGCCTTGCGCCGCGGTAGCGATCTCCTTCATCGAACCGCCGGATACTTGGCCTGTTCGTCTGGTGGTGTGGGAGGGTGAGGTCGCGAGGCTTTCTTCTTTCCGGATCAGGCCGCACAAGGAACCGTCATGTCAAGCTATGGCACCAGATTCCATTCAATCGTAACAAAATATCCGTTCCAGCGCTGGCAGCAAAGCGGTCTCGAGCAATACACCGAGGCGTCATGCACCGCCTTCGCAGAAGTTTTTGACAAACTGATCGCGAGACTGGTCAATTTGGGCGAGCATGCCACCGAGCAGGCAAAACTGGACGTCATCAAGGGCGCAGTCGAAGAACTGAACGCACTGAACGACGAAGACGACTCGCTCATCGAGACTGGTGAACGGGAAGAACTCTGCGAACTCGTCAATCTCGTGGCTTCGGCGTGCAGTCTTGATCCAGGCAGATACGGAGATGGCGAGGGCCCAGCCAGCGAATGGCGACAGTGGTGAAATCTCTCCGCTGCCGCTAAACTCAGCGCGAGCAAGTCGAGCGAGGCTGGGCATTGGAAAAGCGGCCTAACATATCAGCAACTGTCTTTCGAGTCAGACGGTATGAAGAGAATCGCCCCGGGCCTTACCGGTTCTGGCCATGGCGTTGAGGATAGTCGGGAACTTGCGCATGCAGGCGGCGATGGCGACGAGGCGGTCGTAGAACTGCTTGATGACGGCATTGAATCGGATGCCCGCGAGCGCTGCCATGTAGAGTCCGCGGCGCACCTGCCCGCGTCCGCCGAAGATGGCGCGCTTGCCACGCATCTGGCCGGAATCGCGATTGAAGGGTGCCAAGCCGATGAGGGCGCTAATTTCCCGGCGCGACAACTGCCCCAACTCGGGTACTTCGGCGATCAAAGTGGCGACGGTGGTTGGGCCGATACCGCGCACGCTGGAAAGCCGCAGGGCCAAGTCGGCATGATGGGTTTCGATGTGCTTGGCAAGCTCAGTCTCGACCTGATCGAGTTCAGTGCGAATGACCATAATCATGGCGCCGATAAGCTTCCTGGCAGCGGTGTGACTGACCGACAGTCGTTGGCGCTCGGCCACCTGCATGGCGACGAGTTGCCGCGGACGTGCCACCAGTGCGTGCAGCGCCTGCTGCTGTGGCGTTGGTAAAGCGGTGACGAAACGATCACGCTCGGGGCTACCAGCCCGCACCTCAGCGACTTCAGCCAAGGCCTTGGCGTCAATGCGGTTGGCCTTGACGAGATAGCCCAGGGCTTTGGCGAAATCCCGTGCCTGGCGCGGATTGATGACGGCGACGGCAAAGCCGGCAGCTTGCCGGGCGCAGGTCAGGCTGCTCTCCAGGCCACCCGAGGCCTCCATGACGATCAGGTCGACCGCCTGCCCGGCCAAGTTGGCAAGATCGCTGGGTCCGGTCTTTCTCTTTTTTCTTCTGTCGCGCCTTTGGCAAGGCGCACGATCTTGCTTACGCGGGAGTAGTGCAAACCGAAGTAATCGACGATTCCCTTCAGCGTGTACCCGCCGCTCGCGTCTGCCCCGGCGGTGGCGGTGTTCCGATCATCTCATTGCCGTGCGAAGTCAGCGAGATGCTGTGGGACGGGCCGCGCCCGGGCCTGCGGAACCTCGCGCCGATCGCTGCCGGCAGGAAGCCGGCGGCGCACTGATTCGACAAAAACGTGAGGGCCGAGGAACGGTTGCTGCTTGACTTGTCCCCATGGCGTCGTCGCCAGGCGGAGTCCTTCGACAAAGAAGCGAACGTACGCCGCAACCGCTTTCGGCATGGTCTCGCCGAATCCTGACAGGAAGCACTGCGTCGCCAACCAGTCCGGCGTGCATTCATCGGCAATCGTCGCGCGATAGCTGCTTCACTACCAGTCTCCAGGAGCGCGGACCATCGCTGCACGAACCGGGTTGAGAACGACGTAGCGGGCGAGTTCCAGCAGGTAAGCGTCCTTTTCGACCACTATTGCTTCGTAGCGACCTTGCTCTGACGTGCTCGTCGAACAAACGGTTCAGATCGCGGTTTCGCGCGATAGAAGCTTATTCGTCAGGTCTTCTTCCCGCTGCCGATCTTCGTCTCGCTGCCGGCGAGCAGTCTCTGCAGATTCTGCCAGTGCTTGCCGACGAGAAGGAGCGCAATGCCGGCGATGACCAGCACCATGCGATTGCCGCCCCACATGAGGAGCGCATAGAGCGGCGCGGCGAGCGCAGCGATGAGCGCGGCGAGCGAAGAGTAGCGCAAGGCGAATGCAACAACCAGCCAGGTGGCGAGCGTCGCCAGGCCAA